>JAEEGH010001766.1_pt1 | contig 60799 bp, 47 predicted proteins | sample 9134181 | NCBI WGS metagenome assembly JAEEGH01 (sample SAMN16246544, study PRJNA631951) | gut metagenome | biome: gut microbiome; feature: rumen; material: DP-attached | host: Bos | place: Iran: Karaj | collected 2018-10
TCGGCATTGTCTTTATAGACATAGATGTCTGACAGTTGCTTGTAGCCGCCAAGGATTTCGCTGGCAATGTACCAGTTGATGAATGATGTCTGGTCAACGTTGTTTTCTATATCAGCCCAGAAAGATGTGAAGTAGTTGCTGACAGCGGTTTGCAGTGCTGCCTTGTCGTCTGCACTGAGGTCGTCTTTGTCAGGATTCTTTATGATTATGTTGGGAGTAGTGTCGTCGCCGGCAACATAGAGGTCGTTTGCTCCAACTTCATCATCCCATGCTAACTCTAATAGCCAGTCGGTGTCTTTGTTGCTTACGAGTATACGTCCGCTTTCGACCTTGACACGGTCGGTAATCTGGTAGGTGCCCCGATAAATACCATTTACCACAAGGTCGGCATACTGGCATCCTGGGGTGAAACCGAATCCTAATTGGTCGCCGAGTTCTTCGGTAAGTCCGTTGCGCAGCATCGACGGGTCGTCGTCGTTGGATTCGAGCACCCACTGTTTGTAGGATCCTGACTTGCTTCCTAACAAAGCGCGTTTTTTATCAAACTTCAACCGGTAGGATGTCTTGACGTCGCTTCCGTCGCCGACGAATTTCACGCTGACTGCTGTGTTGTCCCATGTCTTGTTGCCGCCAATCTTGTTGTTCTGGTCGAAGAGCTCGATGGTTGCTGTTGTCCAGTTGTCGGCATTGATGTTTGCATCGGTATCGATGTAGATGGTTGGCACGTCGTTCTTTTGGGTGCGCTGTTCTTCAATCTCGCCTTCTGGCACGAAGCTGATGGTTGGATTCTCGGCTCCGTTGGCTTTTCTGATGTAGGCGTTGAGACCGTAAACGGGACCTGTTGTTTCCCATGAATTAAGCTTTTGAGGAGTGGTGAATGATGCGGCATCACCAGCGATGAGAAGGTCGGTGCCATCCACTTTGAGATTGTTGAGATAGAGGTTTGCGCTGAAGGTGTAGTCGCCGAATGTGACACTTTCTCCGTATGGCTTATGGTTGTTGTCCCAGTTCTGGCAATATGCCATCATGACGCTGTTGAACACTGGGTTTGCAGCGACTGCCTTCGAAGGCTTAATCAGATAAGGCATGCCTGGATTGATGGCATTGTTGGCTGGTGTGGCGAAATAGAGGGTAGTGCCGTCGGAGTAGATGCCTGCCAGTTCTTTCAGTTCGTATTGGTCGCCGAAGACGCTCTTCAGGGTCTGCTCGTTGGCTGAGAATGGCAGCGAAATGGCAGTCCATTTGCCTTGCTCGAAGGTCTTGTTGAGGAGGGTTATATCATATAATTTGTCGAGAAGTCCGACTGTTATGCCATTGTCAGTTTGGTTCTTTGCGGCATCAAGTGTCAGACTGCCAGTAACCGTATTAGCCTCTTCCACAAGTTGTGCGAATCGCAACTGAACATAGTCGATGCGAGCACTGAGCCAATCTTTCAGCTGGTCAACGTAGGCTTGATAGTCGGCAAGACCGTCAACACATCCGAAGGCTCCCTGTGGATGGTCGCCCCACTTATCGTGGTTTAGTTTTTGGGTTTCTCTTACCACTTCAGCCATCTCGTCGATTTTTGCGAGCAAAGTGGCTTTGATGCCTCCGCTGATGAGATTGTCCAGGACTTCCTTTGCGTGAGCCATGAATGCTGGGTCTTTCGTGAGATTATCGAAATAGTCTTGGACGCAGGAAGCTTGTTCAAGGTGGGCCACAAGTTTTCCATTAGGCGCACCCATTGATTCCCAGTTTCCGAATGCCAAATCCTTGTCCCACAGAGGTCCCCAACAGAGTTTGCCATCGGCTTCGCGGTATGCCTTCACGCTCATCAATCCGTCGTAGTCGCCTGTGAATTCGGTGGCAATCCAGAATTTCAGCAGTGTTTCCTCGTCGTTGTAGGCGCGCCATCCCGTTGTAGGGTTGGAAAAGCCAGAACTGAATGCTTTCTTCCAAGTGTTGAGGAACCAGTCTTTCATTGGGTTGATGATGGCAGCACGCTGGGCGGCATCGTTTTCATCGTCTGGCTCAGGATTGTTGATGTTCATCATGATACCATCAGCAAAGCACATTGGATAGTCGCACATATCTTGTCTGCCTTGGAACTCAACGTACCAGCCAGTGTCAGCATTGATGTTGATGCGGTCGGCATCCACTTCGCAATGGTCAGAAACCTGATAAGTGCCTCGGTATTCGTTGTTGATGACGAGGTCCACGAACTTGTAACCAGCAGCGAAAGGCATGCCCACAGCTTGTGCAATGTGGTAAGTGAGTGCATTGCGGAGGAGGGACCTGTCGTTTACGTTGGCAAGGAGAGTCCAGTTGCGCTTGGCGTAGCCTTTGCCGAGGAGATCATGCTTGTGTGCCTGTCCGTCGGTAGAGGTCTTTTTGCTGGCAAATTTTAGGCGGTATGGTCGTTTTTCAGCATCAGCTGTGGAGTTACCTCTGACTTTGATTTCCAGATTGGTATCTTCCTCGATGAACGACTCAAGATAGTCGGGGCTTGTGACGTCGGAAGTTGCCACAACCTGAATCTTGGCAGGACGATAAGGTGCTATTTCGGCAGTTGAGCTGCCGCCTCGAATCTTATAAAGATATTCGTTCAAAGTTTGGTTACCAATCTCTGGGAGGTCGATATAGACGGTAGGTACATTGGTTATTTGGGCACGAGCTGCTATTTTTCCTTCAAGAGAGGTTGGGGTAGGATCATCACCGCCTCCGCCTTCACCGCCTTCACCACCTTCTCCGCTACCTGAATTGGTGATGTCGAGGGAGAGGGATGGGGTGGTTGAGTCGAGAGTAGGGTGGAAAAACCATGCGAAGGTGCCGTAGTATCCATCGTCGACATCTCCTTTTTTGTCTTGCGCTCTGAATGTACCCCAAATTCGCCAGTTGTTCAATCCTGTGCCATCACTTTTGAATGACAATGCAGTGGTTGGATTGCCTTGTCCATCAACGATTTTGTACCAATCCAGTTTGAAGTACGTTCCCCAGAATTGGAGATTGTTGTCAAGTTGAACCTTGATGAAATTCGTGGAGATGCTGGAGGCGAAGGTGACGTTGTTGAAGGTTGGGTTTTCAACGGTTTGCTTGATGCGAATGGCGTATGGAGTGCCGGCAACGATGGATGTTGCTGCCTTCATCTTGATGGTGGTGCCATCGTAGGAGTCAAACTCTTGCAAGTTCCATTTGCCTTCGCCAAAGGTGGCGTCAAGTACTTCTTGAGAAGCCGTGAAGGGGAAGACTGCTCCGTCCCACTCGTAGGCTGAGAATGTTTTGTTTTGCAGGGTTACGTTACAGGTCTGTCCGCAATAGCTGGTGTAAGAACTAGCATCGGTTGAGGTAACGTCAAATACTACGTCTGTTGCTCGTGCGCTTCTACACAAGAACAAACAAATCACCGCCAAGGCGGCACACAAATAATGTTTCATGATATAAAGATTTTAGTTGTTGAATATTTCGAATCAAATTAGGGTAGTACAAGATAGTTCTATCATGCACTTAGCCACAAGGTTCCATCATCGGTTGGTCTGTTTCCTCTTTGTTGGTGTATCCTAAGAATTGTCTTAGAATGGTCGGAACTGCGGGTTGTTGGCTTTCTTCACAGCGATGCACTCCATTTCGATGAGCCATGTAGGTCGGCAAACGGGTGCAAGGGTGATGATGTATGGTGTGTGTGGGAATTTCTGCTGGAAGAGGGTCTTCACGAGTGCTACGTCGGCAAGGTCGCGGAGATAGACAATGATTTGCATCACGTCGTCGTAGGTGGCTTCTGCTTCTGCGAGGAGTGTTTCTACGTTCTCCCACATGCGATGTGTCTGCTTGACGATGTCGCCTTCGTACATGACTTCTCCCTTGTTGTTGATGGAGGCAGTACCCGAGATATAGACGTGGTTTCGGTCTCCGTAGTGTAGGCAGACTCCGCGCTCGAAGGTCACACCATATTCGTAGGTTGGGTTAAGGTGGGTGCGAGCGTAGAGGTATTGCTGCTGTTGAGGGTCGAAACCAGTGAGTGCGTATGCTCCCAACTGAATGATGGAGAGGGGATGACTTGGCGTACCACCGATGCCAGTGGAGGCAATGTAGTGGGTGTTGCGGGTAAGTCCCTGTTCGAAGAAATTGTCACGGCGTGCACGTACCATTCCTGCGTATTGTGTATCTACATCGCGCACAAAGAACCATGTGCGGATACAGTTGTCGGCAAGTGTTGCATCCATGTCGTCGAGAAGGTTCTCATAGGAGTTGAGGAGCTTGAGTGTCTGCTCGTAGCTGCTGCCTTCTGCCTTTTGGAGTCCCATGGTCCAGAGATGGCGATAGCCATTGTGCTCACTGATGAGTGTGCCATCGAGCATGCTCACGCGCGTACCTTTTTGAAGATAGAGCCAGAGTGTTACTTTGGAACCATCGAGCGGAGGTTGCTGAATGTAGGAGACGGTGCAGTTTTCGTTCTGACGAAGGAACGGCACTTGGTTGGTGGCATCGGTGAGGAAATAGCGCTTGAAGATGGTGCTGGCTCCTTGGAGTTCAGGGAGCTGGAAAAGCTGGTCTTCGGCAGCATAGATGCGCTGCACTTGTGCTTCGAAAGTGTCGTTGTTGGCATCGATGGAGATGAAAGCATGTGCTTCTTCCACGGCATCTTCTCCGAGCGAAAAAACCGACAGTTGAAGGCGTGCAGCAAGTTCGGGTATGTGAAGATTTTTGGTAATCACTTGTTCGACAATTGTTTTGTACGTGTTTTGAGTTTGCTGTTATTTTGCAAAATCAGGTGCAAAGATAGTAATTTATAATGGAATACGACGAATTTTTCGTGTATAAACTGATGATTTAGGTGTGGCAAATACTCAAAAGAGAGGGTGCGAATCACGTGTTTTGGGGGGTGGAAAAGAAAATTTACCCCGATTTGAGTATTGCGCTGAGGGTGCGAAAAGTGCTAACTTTGCAGCGAGTTTAAGATGCATAACTCTGTTATTATACAATGAATAGAACGACGATTTTATTAATTATGTTGTGCTTGGCGGGTGCTGGAGTGGCATCGGATGCAGAGGCACAAGAGGTGGCTGCGGATAGTGTGATGCAGCACGTGAAGGGTAACCGACTGAGTTTGGGTGGATATGGAGAAGTGGCACTTTCTCGCATGTTCTATAGCGACCATGTGAATCGATATAGCACGCCTTCCAACTATAAGAACGACCCAAGTCATGGGCAGTTCGACATTCCTCATGCAGTGATTTATCTGGGCTATGACTTCGGCAAGGGTTGGACGATGGGCACAGAGATTGAGTTTGAGCATACGGGTACGGGCAGTGCCATTGAGAACGAAGCTGACGAGGCTGCTGAATGGGAATATGAACAGGAGAAGGGCGGCGAAGTGGAACTGGAGCAGTTCTGGATTCAGAAGTCTTTCGGCAGGGCAGCCAATGTGAAGGCAGGACACATCATCGTGCCAGTTGGTTTGAATAATGCCTACCATGAGCCGCTGAACTATTTCACGGTGTATCGTCCTGAGGGAGAGAACACGATTCTGCCTTCTACATGGCACGACACAGGTATCGCCTTCTGGGGACGCAGTGGAAAGTTCCGCTATGAGGTGGATGTGGTGGCAGGTCTGAATGCCATGCTTTTTAATCGTGACAAATGGATTCATCATGGTGCGGGTTCTCCTTTCGAGTTCAAGCCAGCCAACCAGATGGGAGCAGCTGCGAGAGTGGATTTCTATGCGATGAAAGGCTTGCGATTCGGACTGAGCGGATATGTGGGCAATTCGGTGCATAATACTTTTCCTAATGATATTCAGGGCGATGGAAAGCCATACGACAAGGTGAAAGGAACGGTGGTTGTGGGTTCTATCGACATGACGCTGAACCGCTGGAACTGGATTGTGAGAGGTCAGGCGGACTATGGCAATTTGAGCGATGTGGATAAAATCAATATCATCAAGGACGCGAAGGCACATGCGAGCAATTCACCTGTGAAGAGTGCTATGGTGGGTAAGAACGCTGTGAGCATAGGCATTGAGGCAGGATATGATGTGTTCTCGCTGATGGAAAAGATGCGGCAGAAGCAGCAGAAGATGTATGTCTTTGGAAGGTATGAATACTATGACAGCTATATCCCTGCGAAGAACAAGGAGCAGTTCGACTACACGAATGTGAATCGCATTGCGGTGGGTGTGAATTATTATCCTATTCGTCAGATTGCTGTGAAGGCGGACTGGAGCAAGAGAATCCTCAAGAGCCCTTACAATAACGAGCCAAGCATCAATGTGGGGATTGCTTATGAGGGATGGTTTTTGTAAGTAAAGCCCCCTCCCTGCCTCCCCGAGGGGAGGAGAAGGTAAGAGTGAGAAGTGAAAAGTGAAAAGTGAAGGAGCTGGAAACAGCAATGCCATTACTAATCATGATAAAAAATTACTATTAATCCTATTATAAATTAACACAAAATGAAAAAGATTCTTAAGTATGCGATGCTCTTTGCAAGCGTGATTGCATTGGGCACAAGCTTTTTGGCTTGTAGTGATAATGACGACAAAAATGAAGGTAAACTTACTGAAAAGCAAACTGCCATGAAGGAACTCACGGAGCAGTATGTGAACAACGTGATTTACCCTATTTACTCTTCTTTGGCTAACCAGACGTCTGTGCTCTATGAGCAGTTGGTTGATGCAAAGAAAAAGTACAGGGCAGGCTCACTCAATCAGAGTGATATTGACAAGATTTGTGCTACTTTCATCAATGCTCGTTCTGCATGGGAACAGAGTGAGTCGTTCCTCTATGGTGCTGCTACGGACTGGGGTATTGACCCTCATATCGACACATGGCCATTGGACCGCGTGGCTCTTGCCAAACAGTTGAGCAGTTCGGAAATCGTGGAAGAACTTGATGACCTTGATGAAGGAGGTATCGACAATGCTCGTGCCTTGGTTGGAGAACAGCAGCTTGGTTTCCACGGCATAGAATTCATCATCTTCCGCAATGGTAAGAACCGCACACTGGCTGCACTGAAGGGAATTGAGGATGACGAAGCATTTGCTGGTAGAAATATCTCGGGTGAGCAGGAACTTGTCTTTGCTTGTGCCGTGGCAGGTGACTTGCGCGATAAGTGTTATCAGCTTGAAGTGAGCTGGATGGGCAGCAAAGCACCAAAGGAACATCAGGACCGCGTGGAGGAATGCGAGTTCAACACAACGGTTGCTGGTGGTGACCTTTACTATGGCGAGAACATGATCAATGCAACGCAGGCCGGCAGCACGATGAAGAGTTGGCGCGGTGTGATGGGTACGATTCTTGTTTCTGGATGCAGCAATATTTGTGCAGAGGTGGCAGGTCAGAAGATTGGTCAGGCTTATCTTGGACAAGACGAGGACTATATTGAATCTCCATACAGCCAGCGTTCTTACTATGACTTCTACGACAATATCTTAAGCATCAAGTACAGCCTCTATGGTCAGCAGAGCGACGATGTGAATGCCAAGTCTATCATGGCTTACTTGCAGAAGTATAATTCCAGCATGGCTAATGAACTGAGCTCGAAGCTGAATGCTGCGCTCAAGGCTTTGGACACTGCGAAGAAGGGCACTCCATTCGTGGTTGAGCCTCATAGCACTAACGCAAAGGCTGCTATGGACGCTATCAATGCGCTCGATGAGACACTGAATAGCGCTGCGAGCTGGATTGCTGCGAATTGAGAAAGAGGGGCTTCGGCTGAGCCGAAGCTTACTGAGAAACTAAAGAGGGCTTCGGCGGAACTGAAGAAAGGAGGACCTTCGACGGAACTGTTAGGAACGGGGGCAAGGAAGACCTTCGGCTAAACCGAAGGGAACGGTGACGAGGAGGACCTTCGGAAAAACCGAACTGAAGCGAACTGAGAATTAACGAATGAAGAAGCGAATATGGATTACTTAAAGAAAACTGGATTGTTGATACTGGCGGGTGTGATGGGGCTTTCCTTCGCATCTTGTACAGATGATGACGACAAAGGGGAAACTGAACCTACGTCGGCAGATGATGAGAATTATATTGGTAAGGCAGTCGGCAATTTCTCTGCTGAGGAATGGTATGCGGGCGGCTTACTGGGTACTACCATGAATGTAACTGCGGGATGCTATGAGGATGAAACACCTGCTGTGACGCAGATGGGACTGACTGATGCATTCAACCGTGGTGAGCAGTTTTTCGAGAGGAATGTGACGGAGTTTCAGGCTCCTTTCCATGGACTTGGCCCTGCCTACGTGCGCAAGTCGTGTCTTGACTGCCATCCTGGTTATGGACATGGCAAGCGTGTGGATAAATACACTGCTTCGTGGGGCAATGGCTACCTGCTGGTGGTTTATCATCCTGCGGATGGAGTGAATAGCGATGATGGTCCATACGTGAGCGAGGTGACTGGTATGCCTCAAACACGTGCCGTGAGTCCATTCCTTCCTCCAATTGATGAGTCGGGCATTCATTTGGATTGGTTGAAGTTGACTGCCATGGAAGAGGGTAGCGAGATTTCGGCTACACAATTCCCTGACGGTGAAAAGTACGAACTGATTTACCCAGAACTGAGTATAGACCGCTCTGCCTTCAACACGAAACCAACACCTTGGGAAACGGGCAACGGTGCAGTGGCATTCCGCTTGGAGAGTACCATCGGTATTCCTGGAACGGGTTTGCTTGATGCCATTCCTGATGATTCCATCAAGGCGCAATATCAGCGGGAGGCACCATACGTGGAACTGAACCCTGCTTTTTGGGACAAGGAAGCCAACGACTTTGCTGCTACGGCTTGGTATGTGAATGCATCGAGCGGAACGGAGAAAGTGAACAGGCTGAAGAAATTCACCTATGCCATGACTCGTGGTTCGTTGCAGGATGGTGCTGGTGCGAATGCCATTTGGAACATCACCAATGTGAGCCGTTCAGACCGGCCAAAGCTCTATACCACAGTGGCTTGGGCTGATGCTATGTCAGAGAACAAGGACGTGATTGCAAAGATTAAGTCGGACCCTTCTTCTCCTTACTATGCAGACGGAACGGATGAAGGCATTGCAGACGCTGTGAAGAACTTGCTTTCGCCTGCTACGAACCAGTTCAACAACAAATGGCACAATTTCCTTCCTGAGATGTCGGACAATAACTTCTGGGCATTCCAGGTTTGGCACCGTGGTTTGGCTATTCCTCGTGCTCGTAACTTGCAGGACAAGGAGGTGCAGCGCGGTAAGCAGGTATTCAACGAGATAGGATGTGCCACTTGCCACCGTCCTTCTTGGAAAACTACCAACGACAACTATTGGAATCCAAGCATCATCACGAGCCAGAACTTGCAATTGCCTCGCTATCAGAACCAAACGATATGGCCTTACACCGATATGATTCAGCACAGAATATACATGAAGAATGGTATTCATGGCACATGGTGTCGTACCACTCCTTTGTGGGGACGTGGACTCTCACAGGTGAACACGGGTGCTGAGGACCGTCTGCATGACTGTCGTGCAAGAAACGAAATCGAGGCCATCATCTGGCATGGTTATAGCAAGAGGTCGGATGCATACCAGAGTACGCTGAAGTTCTACAAACTGCCTAAGGCAGACCGCGATGCCGTGGTGAAATTCTTGCGTGCGATTTAGTCTATCATAACACAGAGAAGCATAGATACGAGGAATTGTATTGGTTTTCGCTCTTAAAGAAGTGCTTTTTTCTAAAAAACTTTGTATCTTTGTGCCTCTCTGTGTTTTTATATTCCAAATTTTAGTCACGTGAAAAGACTGCTTTTCTTTCTCTACATTCTCATCACCCTTTGTTTGGCGGCTGCCACTATCATCGAGAAGTATCAAGGCTCGGAGTTCGTTTCTGCCTATGTCTATGGTTCCACTTGGTTTTGTGTGCTATGGGGCATCGGGACTGCTGTGGCAATCGCTTATTTTCTGAAGCAACGAGTGAGGAGACTCTCCACCGTGTGTTTGCATCTTGCTTTTGTGGTGATTCTGCTGGGTGCTTTGCTCACGCATCTCAGTTCGTATCAGGGAATCATACATCTGCGAGTGAATGAATCGACGAAGCAGTATCTGTATCAGGACAAGAAGGTGGGGATGAAGTTGAAGGACTTGCCGTTTGAGATTCGTCTCGATACTTTCTACGTGGATTATCATGAGGGAACGAATTCGGCTTCGGACTACATTTCCAAGTTTACGATTGTGAATGGAGAGGATGAGGAGAAAGGGGAAGTGTCGATGAATCAGATTTATTCGCATCATAACATCAGGCTTTATCAGTCGTCCTACGATGAGGATGCACAGGGCAGCTATCTTTCCATCAATAGCGACCCATACGGAATACCTGTGACTTACGCTGGATATGCACTGCTGTTTGTTTCGCTCATTTGGATGTTGATTGACCCGAAGGGAAGCTATAGGCAGTTGCTACGTCATCCACTGATTAAAAAAGGTGTGCTTTCGCTGGTGCTGATGCTTTCGGTGCAGGGTGTGCTTGCATTGAATTCACTGCCAAAGGAAACGGCTGAGGAATTTGGAAAGTTGCATATCCTTTACAACGGACGTATTTGTCCACTTCAGACCTATGCCATCGACTTCACGAAGAAGTTGTATGGGAAGCGGCACTATGGGGATTATTCGGCAGAACAAGTGCTTACGGGATTTATTTTCTGGTTTGATGAATGGAGTAGGGAACCGATTATCAAGGTGAAAAGTGGGGATGTGCGACAGGCAACTACCTTGCCAAAATTCACGACCTACCACTATTTGGACAACTCTCCTGCGGGGTACAAATTGGCTCAGTTGCAGTATCGGGAGGCGAACGACAAGCTGTATCAGGATGCAATGAAGGTGATTGAGAAAATCTTCCTCGTGAGTGAATTGAAACAAGGCAAGTACATGAGTGTTTTTCCTTACGATGACAAGGGAAACATCACCTGGTATGGACCTGTGGATGCGTTGCCTGAAGATATGGATGAAGGGCAGAAGCAGTTTATTCAAGGCGTCTTTTCGGTACTTTATGAACAAGCACTGAGCGGGAACTATGAGGAGATGAATGAGACGATTGGCAAGATGCAGAAGTATCAGCTGAAATATGGTGCTGCCTCATTACCTTCTGTTACTCGATTCAAATCGGAAAGGATATACAACAAGGTGCCTTTTGCCACGATTCTCTTCATGGTGAACCTGACCTTAGGTTTTCTCTGTCTTTTCATCAGCATTTATCAATTGACAAGGTCGAAGGTTAAAGGTCGAAAGTCAGTGGCATTGTGGAATGGGTTTGCACTCGTGGTGCTGGGCATTTCGTTCTTGGCACTTAGTTTTGCGCTTGCATTGCGATGGATTGTCAGTGGAACGGTGCCTATGTCGAACGGATATGAAACGATGCTTTTCATGGCTTGGAGCGTGATGCTGCTCACTTTTATCGCTTACAGAAGATTCCATATTATCCTCACGTTTGGTTTCCTTATGTCAGGATTCTTCTTGCTGGTGAGTCACATTTCGCAGATGGACCCACAGATTTCTCACTTGATGCCTGTGCTGGCGTCGCCTCTGCTGAGCATTCATGTGTCGGTGATTATGATGAGCTATGCACTGCTTTCGCTCACGTTTATTTGTGGACTGATGGCTCTTCTGCTGAGAGTGGTGAGGGGTAAGCATGCGGAAAGACTGAAGGAACAATTGCAGTCGTTGCAACTGCTTTCGCAACTTTTCCTCTATCCTGCCATCACGACGATGGGACTTGGCATCTTTATCGGAGCCATTTGGGCAAATGTGTCGTGGGGAACGTATTGGAGTTGGGACCCTAAGGAAACCTGGGCACTCATCACACTGATGGTTTATGCGGTGGCTTTGCATAGAAAAACAATTCCAGCACTTGGAAAACCTATCAACTATCATGTGTTCATGGTGTTTGCTTTCTTGACGATTCTGATGACTTATTTCGGCGTGAATTATTTCTTGGGAGGAATGCACTCGTATGCATAAGCCTCCTCCCGTCCTCCCCGAGGGGGAGGGGAAGAACATAAAGTGTGAAGCGTGAAGAGTGAAGTGTGAAGCGATGCCATCCGGATGGCTATTCTCTCCCTCTCGGGGGAGTTGGAAGGGGGCTGGCGAAACCTATCAATTTCGCATAGAGGGGATTGCGGGAAAGGAGTGTCTGATTGCCTATGATGAAGAGTTGCTTGCGAGCACGGGTAATGGCAACATTCAGTTTGCGGTCGATGAGTTTGCCTTCAACTTCCACGAGATTGGAAAGAATGTCCAATTCATAAGTGCGGGTGATGGTGGTGCCGTAGATGATGATGTCTTTCTGACTGCCTTGATAGCGCTCAACAGTGTCGATGAGAATGGAGTTGGCTTCTGAAATGCCAGCCTTCTCCAATGCATGACGTACAGTGGCAATTTGACGACGGAAAGGAACGATGATGCCAATGTTATCGGAGAGGGAGAAAGGAATATTATTTTTATGATGAAGGGAGAGAAGTTTGCAAACGATGTCGGCAATGACTTCAGCCTCCTTTGTGTTCATCTTGGGTTGACGTTCCTCCATGCGAGGAATATCGACATTGAAGAAAGCTACACGATGCGTGGCAATGTAGGCTTCATCTTCTTCCCATTGCGTGAAAGGCAAACTTTCCTTTTGATGTTCAAGAGGAACAGGAAAGAGCTTGTTTTCATAGAATTCTTTGCTGGCAAACTGAGCAATGTCGGGATGCATGCGACCTTGATGGTCGAGAAGTGTGATGAATTCTGCTTGACGCTCTGGGTAAGCGGATAGAATCCAATGATGAAGACGCTCGAAGAGGGAGTTACGACAATTGGTGAGACCAATCTTATGGAGAGCTTCGGAAGTGACCAAAGATTCTTCTTCGTTCTGAACAACTACGGCTGGGAGTTGCTTGTGGTCGCCAATCATAATGAACTTTTCAATTGCTGGAGTTCCATCAGGCGATAAGGCACTGAGAACGGGAAGAATTTGAGGCTCAAGGATTTGCGAGGCTTCGTCGAAGATTGCCAAGTCGAAATGCATGAGCTGGAACAAATCCAAATGCGAACTGATGGATGCCACCGTACTTACGATGATGTGATAAGTGGAAAGCATTGAAATGATTTCATTGCGATTCCGTTTTCCTTCCATCAAGCGGTCCATCAAACAGTGGTGGAAACGAGGGTCACACGACAGTTCCCTGCCCATGCGAAGATAGGAGAGGGAAGTGGTTTCGAGCATTTCGCAGATTTCATCCACAGCACGATGCGTGTATGCCATCAATAGGATTTGCTTTCCTTCAGCACGAGAATTTGTGACGAGACGCTTGAGGGTGACAGATGTCTTGCCTGTGCCTGGAGGTCCCACGATGAGTTGGAAATCCTTTTCTGCATCAGGTTCTCGCTGACAAAGCAACAACTCACGGCGTGAAACTGCTGTGGTGACGAAGGAGAAGAGACCTGAATAGAGTGCATTGAAAGTGGATTCCAAATGATCGTGCTCAATGGCATAAGAGGAACAAAGTGGAAAGATGTCGGCATTGCGCTGACGATAACGAAGCTGAAGCCAAATGCGGTCCTCCTCATATTTCTCCACATTGCAGCGAATGACTTGATGATTCGTGGCACAATCCTCGGACTTGTTTCTCTCATAGAGAATCACAGTATCGTTGGCACGAAAATTCGGCAAAAGAGAAGGGTCGTTGGGCATGAGGAAACAGATGGATTCCACAGCATCGTCCTCAGGAGACTTCTTCATTTCAAGGATTTTCAAGTCGGTGATGATGTCGCCATTTTCACGCTTCAAGTCCAAATCTGCATTCCACAAACTCGACATGGCACGAGTGGATTCTATGCGTCCATCACCAATCTTCGCTTGCATGTGTTCCCGTTCGCAGAACTGGAAGAACGTGTAGAAATAGTCGGCAGTCAATTGATCCATCGCTTGCAGAGGAAGGAGAATGCGATTGATGTCGGGCTTGTTGTAGTTGTTCCAAAGTTTGAAAGGAACGCTTGGATTCGTTTTCAGCTTTTCTGCCGTTAGCTTAGGGATATATTCACGTGCCTTTCCCTCCACAAGCTGATGCTCCATACAGACGATTTTGTTGCGAAGCGTGATGGCTTCTTGAACCATTTGAATGGTAGAGCGTTGCTCGATGAGTTCAGGATATTTGGAATAAAGAAGATACCCAATCACGTTCTTCTGCTTCACATCGAGATTATAAAAGAGGATTTCCTTGTAAAGCAGCATTTGGAGGATGTGCTCGTACTGGCTCTTTTGGCGGAATTCGTCTTTCTTGCCCGATTTCAACTCAAGAAGCATGGAATAATCAGCACGCAACATATCGAAACGTCCTTGCAGACCTAAGGTTTCGCAGAAGAAAGATGGCTCAAGGATGACGCTGTTCTTTTGGTTGCTATCATCGTTCTTCATTAAAACATTCTTCACGATTTGCTGAATGTTCTGAAACTGCCGCTTTGTTTCCTCAAAGAAATCGTGGTCGATGCCTTCGGTGGTGCAAAAACTAAGCATCTTGTCTCGAAAGACTTTGGTGATGCTTGTGTTATAATCGATATTGGGAGAGTTGAAACTATCGTCAAGAAATTGGTTTGCCACATCACCAAGAAGGGTGTAGCGGGTAGAACTTGTCTTATCGAATTTCTTTAATAAATAATTGAAAGCACTTGAACCGTAAGGCTTTATGCATGAAGTGAGAGTACTAACATTGAGCAGAAAGTCAGGCTCGATGATGATGAGTTCAGGAAAGATAATGCCTTCTCTATCCACATGGTAAGAGACGACATTGAAGGGTGTTCCATCTTGCAGATATTTCGCCGATTCGCGCGTGTGCTCATTGAGTGTGAAATCCACTTTGATGAGTTCATCTTGTGGAAATTCTGCATCCTGAGCATAAATGAATTTCAAATCCTTACTAACGGCGATAAGACGCAAACGCTTGCCTTTGTGCTGTCGAGTGAGTTGTAATGCAGAAGGATTGACAGTATCAGGAAGACGATTCTTCAAAATAAAAGGAACAGTGGTTTGCGTGAAACATGCCAATGCTTCTGCCATTCCTTTCACATCCACGAGGAATGCCTCCTCATTGGGCTCTTGCTGATGGAGTTTCACTTGTCGGGCACGCCACCGCATCACATCCACTGCATGAAGCGGATGTTGATGGATGCGGCAGAGTGCTTGCAAGCGAGAAAACAAGCCGTTGTAAGAAGCTGGGAGAGGAGCCACCAACTGAATGCAAACTCTATTGAGAATGGCATAGAGTTGCGCGTATTTCCATTCCAGCGATTCCTTCGACTGAAAAACCTCAATTATTTCTTGCCAAACTTCTTCCAATACTTCTCCAGTTTTTTAGCTTCTTTCACGGTGAGTGGAGCAACGGCAGCATGCTTCTGTTCAGAGAAATTGGCACGCTTCATAGGCGAGTTTTCTTCATCGAAATACCCGATTGGCGTGAAAGTTTGGAAGTCGGTGGTCTCCACAAATCCGAAGTTATGAGGACGACGAGTGTAGTTGTCGAACATCACCACCCAGCAATCCTTGCCAATGCGCTTCCAGCAATTTGGAGCCTCATGTCCTTGCTTTTCTCCATCGTTGTATTTGTCATCCATCACGTAAGGACCCGTAATATTCTTGCTCGTGGCATGCTTCACGGTAGCCGTATGTTCGTGACTTACATAGAAGAGATGGTACGTGTCGCCCACTTTGCAGATGTCGGAGTCAATCACCGTGTAGGCAGGAACTCCATTCTTGTCATGCGGAGCCTCAAACAGCAATTTAGGCTCGGAAAGCATTTGTGTAAAATCATCGTTCATGTAGATGTAGTAAATCATTTCAGTTCCCGATTTCATACGCGTCGTAAAATGAACAAGCAAATGCCCCTTCTCATAATCATACACTGTTTCAGGAGCCCACACGCAGCCCACTTCGCTCCAAGGGATAGGGTTGCCATGATGGTCGGTCACTCCCGTTGGACAAGTGAGGGAAGAGAAATCGAGATTGGTGCGAGTCCAATGGATGAGGTCGAAAGATTTCATCATCACCAATCCACGGTTGTTGCCCCATCCGTAGGAAGCATCACGCTCCCATTGTGTATCACGATAGGCAGACAATTTGGAGAAACGATTGTTGTTCTCATTGTTTTTCTGCGAAAAAAGATGCAAGTCTGTCATGGCAAGATAGAATCCACCATCTGGACCACGGAAGATGTGTGGGTCGCGAATACCATGTTGCACGGCAATGGAATCTCCCGAAATGACTGCCTCGTCGTTATTAAGTGCAGTCCAATGATAACTGTCGTAACTCAATGCCATGTGAAGGCTGTGGTCTTGGTCTTTGTGATAGACCATCACGTACGCACCCATCTCATCCTCAGTAGGGATGCGATTCATTTGTTTCTGTTTTTGTGCACTAACCGAAAGGCTTGTCAATAAGGCTGTTGTAATTAGTAAAAGTTTCATAAATTTTTTGAGTAAATAGAAATAAAAAAGGAAGGATAAAGAATGAAGAATGGATTTCACTTTGCTCATGGAATAACGAATAATCATTCATCATTCGGAGCGAAGCCACCATTCTTCATTCTTCTTTTATACTATGGCTTGAGTGGAGCCATCATTTCCGAATGCTCCTTCTCTGCATCATCGAGTTTGAAGACCATGAATTTTGGATTCTTGCGTGTGCACGGAGTCCATTCACCATCCTCAGCACCGTTAGGATTGCTGTATTTTGCGAAGTTGGTCCATGCAGTAATCATCTTCTCCGACAAATCCCAATCGCCCTGTACCCAAGGACGCCAGCAATGCTTGAGCGACTTGAATACAAACCAAAGGTCGGAAGAGTGGAATGCACCTTCGAGCACATTCTTGCGTCCGTCAGTAGGGAGAGGACGAGCAAACTGATAAGCCCAAGCCTTGTTACCAATGCTATCGCGATTGAAGCAGAACTCAGCAATGCCAGGACCCATGTCACCCATGTCGTTGAGCGTGTAACCAATCATATAAGGCACGTCGGCAAGTGTGTTATGAATGGCTGCATCGTCGAAACTTTCCTTCGATACATAACCATCCACGAGCGGGAACATAGGCATCCACACACGGTCACCTGTCACTGCACCATAGAGATTTCCAACGGTGTGGAGCGTTTCTGTTGAAGCTGCACGCATCTTTTCCAGTGAGTTGAGACCAGCCCAATCCAGGATTTTCTTGTTCAAGTTTCCTGCGTCTTCCAACGACATCGGTGCAAAACGAGCAGGGCGAGAAGGCTGGGTTGCTGTAGGCAGACCGCCAGCACTCATGATAACAGCCTTGTGGAAAAGTCCACGAGCCAATGGTGATTCGCAAAGCGTGCGCACACTACCACCTCCTGCACTCTGTCCAAATATAGTCACATTGTCTGGGTCGCCGCCAAACTGCTCAATGTTTTTCTTAATCCATTTGAGAGATTCAATCTGGTCGAGAATTCCATAGTTGCCCGACACGTGTTCAGGGCTTTCAGCTGTAAGTTCAGGATGCGTGAGGAAACCGAACACGCCCAATCGATAGTTGATGGAAACGAGCACCACATCCTTGGCAGCCCATTCCTGTCCGTCGAACTCAGGTTCCGAACCCCATCCTTCGCGATAACCGCCACCATGAATCCACAAGGCAACAGGGAGTTTCTTACCCACCTGTCCTGGTGCTTTTGTCCAGACATTCAAGTAGAGGCAGTCTTCGCTGTAAGGAGATTCCTCTCCGTAGCCCCATTCTGTAGTATATCCGCCTGGATAGTGAACAGACTGGTAGCCAGGGTGTCCGAACTTGTCGGCAATCATGATGCCTTCCCAAGGCACAACAGGCTGTGGAGCCTTCCAACGCAACTCACGGATAGGAGGTGCTGCATAAGGAATGCCACGATAGACATACACTCCTTCGATGTCTGCTTCCACGCCTTGCACTTGTCCTCCTTCGATGCTGAGGACTGGATTCTCTGATTTTTGTTGCTGACAGCCCACCATAATGGCTGCAAGTGCCAACAAACTGAAGATGATTTTCTTCATAGTAACTTGTACGATTAAGTGATGATTAGAATGTGTATAAAACAAAGTTTGCAATTGGTAGGCAAATATACAAATTATATTTTAAATGAGAAATGAAAAATAAAGAATTAAGAATGAACAATAAAAATTACTCTCCCATAAGCAAACTAAAATCCATCCCCCCTTCCTCCGTAAGCTTCGGTTCTGCCTAAGCCCTTCCTCCTTCCCCGTTCCCTTCAGTTTCGCTGAAGGTCTTCCTCCTCCCTTCGTTTCTCTGTATGCTTCGGTTCTTCCGAATCCATTCTCCCTTCCTCATTTCTCATCTCGTACTTTTTTCTCATATTGTTGCACAAAAATCCATATAGAAGCCCGAAATAGTCTGTAAATTTGTAACCGATAATATTAACTATCAATCATTTGTGCGAACATGAATAAGAGTTATACGTTTTTACTCGCCATGATGCTCACGTCTGCAACTACTTATGCACAGCCTCGATACAACAAGGCAAACATGAATCTTGAGCACCTAAACCGCGGTGTCGTTGCCGTGCGTGATGGAGAAAAAGTTGTGATTAGTTGGCGCTGTCTTTCGTCCGACGCCAAGGGTGAAGCCTTTTCCGTTTATCGCAATGGGGAACTAATAAGTCCGAAGAAACTGACCGAAGGAGGCACATTCTTCGTGGACGAGCATCCCTTGAACACCGATGCCACCTACGAGGTGAGAGGTGGAGCTCAGAATGGAACCTACACACTCACTGCCCATGCACCCGTAGGATATATTCCCATCAAGATTGACAAGCCCGAAGGCGGCACTACACCCGACGGACAAAGATACAACTACATCGCAAGCGATGCCAGCGTGGGTGATGTGGATGGTGATGGACAGTATGAGATTTTCTTGAAATGGGACCCAACCAATGCCCGCGATAATTCCCATGCGGGTTTCACGGGCAGCACCTATATAGATTGCTATCGTCTCGATGGCACCAAATTGTGGCGAATCGATTTGGGAAAGAATATCCGTAGTGGAGCGCATTATGAGCAATTCATGGTCTATGACTTCGATGGTGATGGCAAGGCAGAATTGATGGTGAAAACTGCTGATGGCACCGTGGATGGACAAGGCAAGATGATTGGAGACCCTAAGGCAGATTGGCGCGAAGGTATGGCAGCCATCCTTGCCGACCCCGAGGCTTATCAGCTAAAATTGCAGAAGGAGCGCGAGGAGGAACAGAAACGCTGGCAGGAATGGGCAGAAAAGGAAAAGACTTTGCCTGCCAACATGAGTCGAACTGAGAGAAATAATCTGCGTCGCCGTTATGTCAATTCCGAAACACAAGGCAACTACAAGTTGGGTCGCATCATGTCGGGACCAGAATATCTAAGCGTCTTCAACGGACTCACGGGTGCCGTGATGGATACGAAGGATTATATACCTGAGCGTGGCATCATGACTGACTGGGGCGACGACCATGCGAACCGTTCAGACCGCTATCTTGCTGCTGTTGCCTATCTCGATGGCAAGCATGCCAGTGGTATTTTCTGCCGTGGTTACTACACGCGCACGGTGATTGCTGCCTGGGACTGGGATGGCAAAGAACTGAAGAACCGTTGGACTTTCGACACGAAAAATCCTGAATTAGCAAGTTATGCTGGTCAAGGAAACCACAACCTGCGCGTAGCTGACGTGGATGGTGATGGATGTGACGAAATCACCTATGGTTCCATGGCTTTGGACAACGACGGACGTGGACTCTATAACACGGGGATGGGGCATGGTGATGCCATGCATCTCACGGCTTTCGACCCTTCAACCGAGCGTTTGCAAGTGTGGGATTGCCATGAAAACCGACGCGACGGAAGTGATTTCCGTGATGCATTGACGGGAGAGGTGATTTTCCAAATCAAGAGTCGTGAAGATGTGGGACGCTGCATGGCTGCCGACATCGACCCTACTCATCCTGGTGTGGAGATGTGGAGCAGTGAGAGTGGAGGAATTCGCAATATCAAAGGCGAGATAGTCACTCCTAAAAATCCTGCTGGAGCATTCGAGGATGAAGGTGATGAAAATGCCCTCCGTGTGCGTGGTGCTCGCATTCCAACCAATTTCGGCGTTTGGTGGGATGGAGATTTGTTGCGCGAAATGCTCGACCATGAAACGGTGAGCAAATATGACTGGACAACGGGCAGGATGAAGAATGTGCAGCATTTCGAAGGTACGCAATTCAATAATGGCACGAAATCTAATCCATGTCTCTGTGCCGACATCATCGGAGACTGGCGCGAGGAAGTGCTGACTCGCAACCGTGAAAGCACAGAATTGCGTCTGTATGTTTCCACCATTCCTACCGATTATCGCATTGATTGTCTTGAGGAAGACATTCCTTATCGACTCAGTGTGGCATATCAGAACACCGCATACAATCAACCTACGCAGACAGGTTTTTACTTGGGTCCCGACAAGACCGTGCGTCCTTTCTTGAAGAACAAATAATTCAAACAACTAACGAATAGGATAACATTTTTATTGGCAATGGGGAATGACTTCAGCGTGATTGGGACACGTTGAAAGTTGTTCCCCATTATCGTTGTCGTCAATCCCCAATAAAGAGAAAGTGAATCCCCAATAGCGATGAAGTGAATCCCCAATGAAGTTTTGATGAGTCCGCAGTGTCTTTTCTTTTAACTTTTTGATAGGCGATGATTGACTTTGTCATTATTATATGTATATTTGCAAAATCAATACATTTAACCAACAATATGATGAAAAATAACCCACTCTTGCATATTCTTTTACTCAATCAGCACAGAAACTTCATGCATCTGTGGGGATGTTTGTTGGTGCTTCTTTTGACTTTCCATTCTGTTCCCGTTTCTGCCCAATATATATATAATGTGAAAGACTATGGGGCGAAGGGTGATGGTGTGCAGATTGACAGCCGAGCCATCAACGCTGCCATCAATGCTGCTGCGGAGCAAGGTGGAGGTGTGGTAAGCATTCCGAAGGGAACGTATCTCTGCTATTCCATTCGATTGAAAAGCAATATCACGTTGAGGATTGATAGCGATGCAGTGGTGAAAGCGGCAATGCCTACTGAAACGGAAACCTACGATTTGCCTGAGGATAATCCATCGGCGTATCAGGATTTCGGACATAGCCATTGGCAGAACTCGCTGATTTGGGGTATGGGTCTGCATGATGTATGTATCGAAGGAAAGGGATTGATTGACGGAACTGATGTACTTTCGAGAGGACGTTCCACACTCAATGGCTTGCCCGTGGCTAACAAGGCTATTGCGTTGCGGGATTGCCAACACGTGCAATTGCGAGATTTGAAGATGCTGCAATGTGGACATTTCGCTTTGTTGCTCACGGGGGTGGATCATCTCACGATTGAAGGCTTGAAAATTGATACCAATCGCGATGGCATCGACATAGATTGTTGTGAGCATGTGCGTGTGAGTGATTGCATGGTGAATACGCTCAACGATGATGCCATTGTACTGAAAACTTCCTATGGATTGAATCGATTGAAATCCACAAAGGACGTGGTGGTGGAACGCTGCGAGGTTTCGGGTTATGTTGTGGGTTCTATGCTTGACGGAACCTACACTACTAACGTGAAATTGGCTCCTGACCAAGATGGACCTACGGGACGCATCAAATTGGGAACGGAGAGCAATGGGGATTTTCGTGACATCATCATTCGAAATTGCAAATTCAAACACTGCCGAGGACTGGCTTTAGAAACGGTGGATGGTTCGCAGATGCGGAATATTAGGGTGGAGGATATTGTGATGCACGACATCAACAATGCTCCTTTTTATATCCGTGCAGGGAGCCGAAATCGTGGACCAGAGGGATTGAAACCTTCATCTATTCGAGGTGTGCACATTGCAAGGGTCGTGGTCGAAGATGCTGATAGCAGATATGCTTCTATTATTGAAGGAACAACGATGGTATCCATTCAGGATGTGACGATTAGTGATATTCGTTTGCAGTATCGTGGAGGTATCACACTTGAGGACGTGGCTCAGCAACGAGGCAGTAATCCTTTCTTCCTGAATAATCCTCGAATGCAAGGCTATCCTGAACCATCTGCGCATGGCATCCAACCCGCTTCGTGCTTCTCCATTTCGCATGGAAGTGGTGTGAAATTGAAGAATATCGAGATTGAGATTTTGAAAACTGATGAGCGTCCGAAAGTGTATCTGAAGGATGTGAAAGGCACCAAGTTTAAGGATGTGACAGGTGTGAAAAATTTGAAAATCAGTACCTTGGATGCGAAAACGATTGAGTGAGAATGAAGGATGGCTTCGGCGGAACCGAAGCTTACTGAGAATGAAGAATAAAGAATAAAGGAATGAAAAATAGAAAGAGAGCCATAGTTTTGTTGGGGTTGAGCATAGCGCTATGTGTGGTTTGTCATGCTTCGCCTATTGATGCTTTGTTGGAACGAATTGACCGAGGGGCTTCGAAGAAATTTCAAACGGAATTAGTGAAAGGTGAGAAAGACTTTTTCGAGTTGAGCCAAAAGGGCAACAAGGTAGTGGTGAAGGGCAACACGTACGTGAACATTGCTGTGGGTATCAATTGGTATTTGAAATATCATGCAGGCATTCATTTGACTTGGAATCAGATGCATACGCAATTGCCAAAGCATCTGCCAGCCATCAAGCAAACGGAACGGCATGAAACGGACCTTGCTTTGTGCTATGATTTCAATTATTGTACCTTCTCTTATTCGATGGCGTTTTGGGATTGGGAGCGTTGGCAAGAGGAAATAGACTGGATGGCGCTGCATGGCATCAATATGCCGTTGGCTGCTATGGGGCACGAATGTGTGTGGCGAAACATGCTGACAAGGTTGGGGTATAGTAGGGAGGAAATCAATCGATTCATTCCTGGTCCTGCCTTCCTTGCGTGGTGGGAGATGAATAACTTGGAGGGATGGGGAGGACCGAACCCTGATAGTTGGTACGAACAGCAAGAGAAGTTGCAAAAGCGGATACTGCGAAGAATGATAGAATTGGGCATGCATCCTGTGTTGCCGGGATATAGTGGAATGTGTCCTTCATTTGAAAGCCTCAACGCAGACATTAAGCAAAAGGGAAACGACGAGGGAAGTGGTAATTCTCCCGATGAAAACAAGAATGGAGTAGGGACTTCGGGCGAAAGTAATCAATCGAGTCTTCAGCGATGGAATGGTTTTATGCGTCCTGGAGTGTTGATGCCGAGCGATCAGAAATTCGACCAATATGCAACGCTGTTCTATGAGGAAACGCGGAAGTTGTATGGCACTGCTGACTATTATTCCATCGACCCCTTCCATGAAGCGTCTAATTTGCCAAAGGATTTGAATATCGGCGAGGCTGGGAAGGAAATATTGCGTGCCATGAAGGAATATGGCAATGAATATAGCAAGTGGGTGGTTCAAGGATGGAGCGAGAATCCACGTCCCGAGATGTTGGCAGCTCTGCCTGAGGGAGATGTGTTGGTTCTCGATTTGTTCAGTGAATGTCGTCCGCAATATGGAGCCAAGAATTCTGTGTGGTATCGACCTGAGGGCTATGGTGCGCACGATTGGCTCTTCTGTTTGTTGGAGAACTTCGGAGCCAATATAGGTTTGCATGGAAGAATGGACCAACTCATCCATAACTTCTACGTTGCACGGGAGCAATTTGGTGCCCACATGAAGGGATGGGGATTGACGATGGAAGGCATCGAGACCAACCCTGTGATGTATGAATTGATGAGTGAATTGCCTTGGCGTTCGCAACAGATAGACAAGGAGAAATGGGTGAAGCAATATGTGAACGCACGCTATGGATTGAACGGAAATCAAGTTGCGGCAGAACGTTTGAAAAATGCGGAAAAACTATATCAAGCATGGAAGATTTTGGCGGATGGCATCTATAATTGTCCCGATGGAAATAATCAGCAGGGACCTCACGAGAGTATCTTTTGCTCGCGTCCTTCGCTGAATAGTTTTCAGGCTTCATCGTGGTCGAAAATGACGAATTACTATGACCCGAATACGACATACAAGGCAGCATGCTTGATGCTATCCGTAGCAGATGCTTGGCGAGGAAACAACAATTTTGAATACGACTTGGTGGACATTTGCAGACAGGCGCTCGCAGACCGAGGACGAATGGTGTATCATTGCTTGGTGGCAGATTTCAATTCTTTCGATAGGGAAGCATTTAAGCAGCACAAGGATGTGTTCTTGGGTTTGCTACTGAAGCAGGATTCGTTGCTTGCCACTCGTTCAGAGTTCCGTGTAGGCAGATGGATTCAACAGGCACTTCAGCGGGGTACGACAACGGAAGTGAAGCATCTTTATGAATGGAATGCCCGTGTACAAATCACGACTTGGGGCAATCGATATTGTGCTGACACGGGAGGATTGCGCGACTATGCGCATAAAGAATGGAATGGCTTGTTGCGAGATTTCTATGCCCCTCGTTGGAAGCACTATCTCAGCATTTTGGAAGATGAACTGAATGGGAAATTGCCTGTGCTTCCTACGGGTAATTCATCTTGGAAAACTCCCGATAATCCTGCCCTCACCGTGGATTGGTATGCGATGGAAGAACCTTGGACGCTTCAGCATAACTACTACCCATCGGAAGCAGAGGGTGAACCCATTGATGTGGCAAAAAGAATTTTTGGATTTTAAAACTATCAACTATGAATAAACGTTTAGATTCTCTCGACATCCTCCGTGGTTTGACCGTATTTCTGATGATTATGGTGAATAATGGAGTGGGGCACGAGCAGTTTGTGCAGATGCAACATAGCAAATGGAACGGACTGACGGTCTGCGACCTTGTCTTTCCGTTTTTTCTCTTTATTGTCGGCGTGTCGGCATACTTGGCACTGAGTAAGAAGGGTTTTAGTCGCAATACCGAGACCTATAAAAAGATTGCAACCCGCACTGTTGGGCTGTTTCTCATTGGTGTTGCCCTTCATGCTTGGGACACTTGTGTGTACGACCCGTCTCTGCTACTACGCCCTGCAGAATTATTCGGTACACTTCGCATTTGGGGCGTATTGCAACGCATCGCATTGTGCTATGGTATCGTATCCATCATCCTGCTTCACACTCATCGGTTTCGTTGGCTCTTTTTCTTTGCGCTCGTGATATTTGTACTCTATGCCCTGATATTGGCTTTGGGTAATGGTTATGAATGCAGTTCAACAAATATCCATGCTATCATCGACGACGCTATTTTTGGAAGAGCACATCTCTATCAGAAGAGTCCGATAGATCCAGAGGGATTGTTAGGCACACTTCCTTCCGTTGCTCATGTACTGATAGGAGCGTCGGTGGGGTGCTTGGTGAAAAAAGACGTGTCGATGAATTTAAGGCTTATCAGCATCTTTTGGTTTGGAGTCACGTTGATTATCGTCGCTTATTTGTTGAAGAATTGGATTCCTTTCAATAAGCGAATGTGGACACCATCCTATGCTATGGTTACTTGCGGTTTCGGAGCAGTTCTACTTGTTTTGCTCAATATCAAACCACTACTGAAACTCTTGCATCCTTTCCAAAACATAGGACTTCATGCGCTGGCGGCATATATATTAAGCGAAATGCTGTGCTCTATCGTCAATATCATTGGCATCAATGAAGCGTTTCATCAGTTCGCTTGCCAATACGTGTCGGCACCTCTTTCTTCGTTCCTCTATAGTTTGCTTTATGCAACGGTGCTTTGCCTACCATTTGCCGTTAAATTAGTGAGGAAGGAGAAAAGAGGTGTGAAAAGTGAGGAGTGAGAAGTGAGGAATGAGTAGTGAGAAGCTCTCCTCCCCTCGGGGAGGTCGGGAGGGGGCTTCGGATGGCTGAGAGGGGGCTTCGGATGGCTGAGAGGGGGCTTATTCTACAGGTATATCTGTATTGACATTCTTGCTACCCTTGAGGGCATAGAAGAACATGTATGCCATACCGAGGAAATAGACAAAATAGCTTGGCATGTAGCCGATTCGGTCGGCAAAGAAATTCTGGAACACAGGAAGCACACCGCCACCAACAACCATCATCATGAAAACGCCTGAAGCCTGTGCCGTGTATTTGCCTAAGCCTTCTGTTGCAAGGTTGAAAATGCAGGACCACAACACCGACGTGCACAATCCGCAAAGCACCAAAAGCAGAATGCTGATAGGAACTACCACGAAGGAGAATTCAAGCTGCATGATGTTGAAAAGAGGCATTGTTACGGTGTTCGTCTTTGGACAAAGCATTGCCACGAGAATGAGCAACATACCGAGAGAAGTGGTACAAAGCATGAGTGTGCGGGAAGAGACTTTTCCTGCTATGAATCCCGCAAAGAAACGCCCTACGAGCATCAGCAACCAGTACATGGCAGCAACGGCTCCACCTATTGTTGCCGCATTGACAACAGACTCGGGATTCACCCATGCACCAGCCGACGTGGTATCAGAAAGATAGAAATTCATGCCGCCAGGAATACCTACTTCCACACCTACATAGAGGAAAATGGCGATGATACCCAACTGAAAATGACGAAAGGACAAAGGGGAATGCTCGAACTTGGTTTTTGCCGTCACCCTTCCCATCTCTGGGTCTTGGATAGGGATAAAGGACAGTACCACAAATGCTACGGCAAACACGGTCATTGCTATGAAGAGCACAAGGTTTACGTCAGCCATACGAGTTGAGGCAGTAACAGTACCGATGAGTGCACCTACGAGCATTGGAGTGAGTGTACCTGTAAGAGCATACAGTGTTCCTCCAATCAGATTCAACTGATTGCCTCGCTTTCCTCCACCACCTAATAGGTTGAGCATAGGATTCACCACTGTGTTGAGGATACATACTGCGAATCCCGACACAAAGGCACCGAGCAGATAGATGCAAAAGCCTGAAATGCCCGATGATAAGCCTGAAAGATATTGAATCAATACGCCAATGAATCCCACTGCAATACCTATCATAGCCGTTCGCTTGTATCCCACTTTTACAAGCAATTTTCCAGAAGGAATGCCCATGAAGAGGTAAGCTAAGAAATTCATGAAGTTACCCATGATGCCAAGTACGTTCGATCCACCAATCTCTGGCTGACTCTTCCAAATCACACCAATCGGCGCCGCGAGGTTGGTGACGAAGGAAATCATGGCGAAAAGGAAAATCATGGTGATGATGGCAATGATGTTGCCATTCTTTTTCTGTATTTGTTCCATAGTATAAGTATTATATTTTAAAGTTTGTTTATTTAGAAAAAGAGAGTATGAAAAAAAGAAAATGAGAAATTTCCATCAGAATGGCATAATCTCTCATTTTCTCATTTTCAATTACAGTTTATTTGCTCAGCATCTCATGCATGTGGGCAGCAGCACGGCGACCATCGCCCATAGCAAGAATTACAGTAGCACCACCACGAACGATGTCGCCACCTGCGAAGATGGTTGGAATGCTCGACTGCATGTCGTCGTTCACAGCGATGGTGTTCTTTCTTCCCAATTCCAAACCTTCAACCGACTTTGGAACGAGTGGGTTAGGAGATACACCTACAGCAACGATTGCCATGTCGATGTCGCGAGTTTCGATTGCACCAGGAATTGGCACAGGACTGCGGCGTCCACTGGCATCAGGCTCTCCAAGTTCCATTTTCTGAAGCTTCACTTGGCACACGGCACCCTTTTCATCTGCAATATATTCAATTGGATTGTGGAGCGTGAGGAATTCGATTCCTTCTTCCTTGGCATGCTTCACTTCTTCCAAACGTGCTGGCATTTCAGCCTCGGAACGACGATATGCGATGAATACGTGCTCTGCACCCAAACGCTTTGCCGTGCGGCAAGAGTCCATAGCAGTGTTACCACCACCTACTACCATTACGCTCTTTGCAAAGTTGATAGGTGTGTCGGAATCTGGGTTGGAAGCATCCATGAGGTTCACACGAGTGAGGTACTCGTTGGATGACATGATGTTGATGCTGTTTTCACCAGGGATATTCATGAAGTTTGGAAGACCTGCACCCGATGCCACGAAAATTGCTTTGTAGCCCTGTTCCTCAAGGTCTTTAATCGTGATGGTCTTACCGATGATGCAATCCTTGATGAAGTTGACACCCATCTTGCGGAGATTATTGATTTCCACGTCAACGATGGCATTTGGAAGACGGAACTCAGGAATACCATACTTGAGTACACCGCCAATTTCGTGGAGTGCTTCGAACACTGTCACTTCGTAGCCCAGCTTCGCCATGTCGCCCGCACATGAAAGACCTGCAGGACCTGAACCCACGATAGCCACCTTGATTCCATTGTCTGGAGCCACCTCTGGGAGAGTCATTTTTCCGCTTTCACGCTCAAAGTCGGCAGCAAAGCGTTCCAAGTTACCAATGGCAACTGCTGGCTCATTCATCTTCACGTGGATACAAACGCTTTCGCACTGCTTCTCCTGAGGACACACACGTCCGCAGACAGCAGGCAGAGCGGAAGTGGCTTTCAGCACCTTTGCTGCTTCGAGGAATTGTCCACGCTCAATGTTCTTGATGAAAGAAGGGATATTGATATTCACAGGGCAGCCCTCCATACATGAAGGCTTTGCACAGTCGAGACAACGCTTTGCTTCAGTGAGTGCCTGCTCTTTGGTAAGGCCGATGTTCACTTCCTCCAAACGAGTAGTGGCACGATACACAGGGTCGAGTTCACCCATCTTGCAACGCTCAATGCTTGTGCGCTCTTTTGGTTTCATGCTCTTCTGCAATTCCACGCGCCAATCAGCCTTGCGGTCAAGAAGTTGCTCAAGTGGAGTGTCCGTAGTCATCTTTTCAGCATCGGCTGCCTTCACTGGGTCTATCTTGATTTCACTATCCACGAGTACACTTTCCACATGGTTCTCGAGCTTCTTCATTTCCTCAATCTCAATAGGTTTGAAAGCTCCCATGCGCTTGAACATCTCATCGAAATCTACTTCGTGTCCATCAAATTCAGGACCATCCACACACACGAAACGAGTCTTTCCACCCACTGTGATACGGCAGGCACCGCACATTCCCGTTCCATCAACCATGATGGTGTTAAGGGAAACATCTGTAGATACATTATATTTCTTAGTCAACAGACAGCAGAACTTCATCATGATGGCAGGACCGATGGCAAAGCACTTGTCCACCTTCTCGCGCTGAATCACTTGCTCAATACCAACGGTTACCACACCCTTCTGTCCGTAGCTTCCATCGTCTGTCATAATGATGACTTCGTCGGAATGCTTGCGCACTTCGTCCTCAAGAATAATCAACTCCTTCGTACGTCCAGCAAGCACAGAAATCACCTTATTGCCTGCTTGTTTGAGTGCCTTGATGATAGGCAACATTGGTGCCACACCCACACCACCACCAGCACAAACAACTGTGCCGAAGTTTTCAATATGAGTAGCTTGACCCAGCGGACCTACTACGTCAGTGATGTAATCACCTTCATTCAGGTTACAAAGTTTTGTGGACGAATATCCAACCTTTTGCACTACAAGAGTGATAGTACCATTTACCGTGTCGGAATCTGCAATAGTGAGTGGCATACGTTCGCCTTTATCACCAACACGCACGATAACAAAGTGACCCGCTTTGCGAGACTTAGCAATCAATGGGGCTTCAACTACAAACTTGAAAACCTTCTCAGAGAATTGCTCTTTCTTAATGATTTTGTTCATTTTGTGATACGTGATAATATTTTGAATTTGAGGTTTGTTAATCCATCTTATTGTCCAACATCTCAAAACCACAATAAGGAACGAGCGCCTTTGGCACGCGGATTCCTTCCGAAGTTTGATTGTTCTCGATGATAGCAGCCACGATGCGAGGAAGTGCAAGGGCAGAACCATTGAGAGTATGGCAGAGAGTGGTCTTCTTGTCTGATGAACGACGATAACGACACTTCAGACGGTTTGCCTGATAGTTGTCGAAGTTGCTGACAGACGATACCTCGAGCCAACGCTTCTGAGCTTCTGAATACACCTCGAAGTCATAGCAAATGGAAGAAGTGAAAGATTGGTCACCACCGCAAAGCAGCAAAATGCGATATGGGAGTTCCAATTTCTTGAGCAAACCTTCCACGTGCTCCAGCATTTCCTTATGGCTTTCCTTTGAGTGCTCTGGTGTGTCGATACGAACAATTTCCACCTTCGAGAACTCATGCAAACGATTCAAGCCACGCACATCCTTACCGTAAGAGCCTGCCTCACGACGGAAACATTCCGTGTATGCGCAGTTCTTGATAGGGAGGTCCTTCTCGTCGAGAATCACGTCACGATAGATGTTTGTGACAGGTACCTCAGCAGTTGGAATCAGATAGAGGTCATCCACTTCGCAATGGTACATCTGTCCTTCCTTGTCTGGGAGCTGACCTGTGCCGTAGCCCGAAGCAGCATTCACCACCGTTGGAGGCATAATTTCTGTGTAGCCCGACTTGCGTGCTTCATCGAGGAAGAAATTGATAAGTGCACGCTGGAGACGAGCACCCTTACCTTTATATACAGGGAAGCCTGCACCCGTAATCTTCACACCGAGGTCGAAGTCTATGAGGTCGTATTTCTTGGCAAGTTCCCAATGTGGCAACTTAGCTTCTGTATTCTCGGGTACGGTAGTCCAATTTTCTACAGTGTCAGTTTCAGTGCATTCACGCAAACTGCTCTTAACCACACGGTTATTCTCTGCGCTTTTGCCTTCAGGAACGTTCTCGTAAGGAATATTTGGAATGGTGCAGAGGTGACGATTCAGCGCTTCACCTGCCTCATTGAATTTCTGTTGGAGTTCAGCGGCGGTTTCCTTCAACTTTGCCACTTCTGCCTTGGCAGCTTCAGCAGCGTCTTTTTGTCCACTCTTCATGAGTTGTCCAATCTGAGTAGCATATTTCTTACTTTCAGCAAGGATGGCATCGAGTTTCTGTTGTGTTTCACGACGTTCTTTGTCGATATTGATGGCTTTTTCTACAGCCTCTTTTGCACCTGGAAAACATTTCTTTTCCAGTCCACGAATGACCTTATCGGTCTCTTCCGTAATGAGTTTTAATGTTAACATTGTTTATTTTGAGTTGATAAGTTGCTAATTATTTAGTTTTGCGTCATTTCATCCACCGTTTTCACTATCTCTTGAATAACCAGTCCAGCGAGGGTGAAACCAAAGATGGCAACAGAGTGGGCGAGGGTACCATTGATTTGAGCCTTCTTGGCACTCCATGTGTCTGCGTTTTCAAGGTCGTTTCCTACTGTACCTCGGTTTTGTAGCACTTCCTCACTATACACGCACAAGAATTTCCGTGCAGGAAAATCCTGTTGACGCTTAAACTTGTTGCGGAGTGCACGAGCCAGAGGACAAGTTTTCACTTTCCAAAACTCTGCCACACGAATCTTTTGTGGGTCGAGCTTCAAAGCAGCACCCATCGCAGAGAAGAATGTCGCTTTTGTTCGACAGGCCCTTTTGATGAGATGCGCTTTGTTTTCAAGAGAATCTATCGCATCAATGATGAAATCAAAATCATCGAGATGGAATTTCTCAGCAGTTTCTGCCGAATAAATCTGCTGCAATGCAATAATCTCAGCGTGAGGATTGATTTCCAAAAGTCGCTCCCTCAGCACATCCACCTTCACTTGCCCCACAGTCTTGGTGGTTGCCATCAGCTGTCGGTTTATATTGGAAACACTCACTTGGTCTGAATCCACTATCGTGAGATAATGAATTTCAGAACGAACCAAACTTTCTGCACACCAAGAACCCACACCGCCAACTCCAAAGAGGATGACTCGCTGCTTCTTGATGGCATCCATCACAGTTTCACCTAAAAGCAGCGATGTGCGTGCAAATATGTCTAGTTGTTCCATGGGAGTTTCAGAGTTTCAAGGGCGCAAGCGCCGTTTTCATGAATGAAGGAGAAGGTTGAGGTTTTGGTCGTCTATTTCTTTTGGCTTGCACGGTTCTTCACTCTCTGTCGGATTTCAGCTTTATGTTTTGCAGCGCCCGACTTGTGTGCTCCCGTCTTATACGACTTGATGCGAGCCTTCGTCTTCACCTTTTTGGAATCCTCCGTTCGCTCCTTCTTGGCACCACTAAACTTGATGCCTGTGGTCATTGCCTGATATACTTCTTTATCGCTTGCCATCAATGATATTCATTGAAAAATGGTGAATGACTTTGGAAATCAATGGTGGAACAATCTGATGCCAGTGAATGCCATTGCAATGTTGTACTTATCGCAGGTCTCAATCACGTTGTCATCGCGAACCGAACCACCAGCCTGAGCGATGTATTCCACACCCGACTTATGAGCACGTTCGATGTTGTCACCAAATGGGAAGAAAGCGTCTGAACCCAAGCAAACGCCTGTGTTCTGAGCTATCCATGCCTTCTTTTCCTCCATCGTGAGAGGTTCTGGCTTTTCAGTGAAGAACTGCTGCCAAGTGCCTTCGCGAAGCACATCTTCCCATTCATCGCCAATATACACGTCTATCGTGTTGTCGCGGTCTGCACGTCGAATACCTTCCTTAAATGGAAGTGACATCACCTTTGGACATTGACGAAGCCACCAAATGTCGGCTTTGTTTCCAGCCAAACGAGTGCAATGGATTCGGCTCTGCTGACCTGCACCAATACCGATTGCCTGTCCATCCTTCACGTAGCAAACAGAATTCGACTGTGTGTATTTCAGTGTGATCAACGCAATCTTCAAGTCGCGCTTGGCATTCTCTGGGAAGTTCTTGTTCTGAGTAGGGATATTTTCGAAGATGTTGTCGCCAGTGAGGTCAATCTCATTGCGTCCCTGCTCGAACGTGATGCCAAACACCTGCTTGCGCTCGATAGGCTCTGGCTTATATTCAGGGTCAATCTTAATCACATTGTAAGTGCCCTTGCGCTTTTCCTGAAGAATCTTCAATGCCTCAGGCGTGTAGTCGGGAGCAATCACACCATCACTCACCTCACGTTTGATGAGCAATGCAGTTACTTCGTCGCAAGTGTCGCTGAGTGCGATGAAATCACCATACGACGACATGCGGTCAGCACCACGAGCACGTGCGTATGCAGTAGCAATAGGTGAGAGAGGCAACTTCACATCATCCACAAAGTAGATTTTCTTCAGTGTGTCACTGAGAGGAGCACCTACGGCAGCCCCAGCAGGACTCACATGCTTGAAAGAAGCTGCCGATGGCATACCCGTTGCTGCTTTGAGTTCCTTCACCAGTTGCCAAGAGTTCAGCGCATCGAGGAGATTGATATAACCAGGACGTCCATTGAGTACTTCGATAGGCAGTTCACCTGCTTCCATATAAATTCTGGAAGGCTTTTGGTTGGGATTACAACCATACTTGAGAGCAAGTTCTTTCATAATTATTTGGGGGATTGCTAATTGATATTACCTTAAAAAATACGCAGAATTACGAAATATTTTGCAAAGTTATGTTTTTTTGACGAAAAGGCAAAAAGAAAAACGATTTATGTAATAAATCATTTGCAAAGCAAGACTTTATCTGACGTTTTTATACCCTTCCGCATCATTCCAATCGTTTCACACTTTCTTCTTCATGATTATCGCTTCTCTTCACTCTTCACACTCCATTCTTCGCCTTTCACATAAACAAATGGACCACCCTCACGGGCAGCCCATTCCACTGAGTCTTATTATAAATATAACAAACATAAAATGCATAACGCACTTTACGAGTGCAAAGATAAGTAATATTTTTCAAATACAAGTTTTTTCAAGGAAAAAATGTAAAAAAAGCACTTTTTTTGTTTCATTGAAACTTTCTTGCTGTTTTATAGGGGATAAAGTTGCGTGAATCCCCAATAGCGATGAAGTGAATCCCCAATGGCGATGAAGTGAATCCCCAATGGCGATGAAGTGAATCCCCAATGGCGATGAAGTGAATCCCCAATGGCGATGAAGTGAATCCCCAATAGCGAGGAAGTGAATCCCCAATAGCGAGGAAGTGAATCCCCAATGGCGAAAGAGTCATTCCCCATTGTTTCTAAAGTGGTAACGCAATGGTGCATGAGTATATGTACTCATTTTATCATGACTTGATGGAAAAATTACTTGATGGAGGGGTATTGCATGGTGCAACAATGAAGGGAACCATGTTGGCGAACCAAGACACGGCAATCGATACCAACAATTTCTCGACCTGTAAAGCATTGACGAATGCGTTCTCCTGCTTCTTTGTCTAAAGCGGCATTGCCATAAGTAGGATAGAGCACAGCATTGTTGATAATCAAGAAGTTTGCATAAGTGGAAGGCAAACGTTGTTTCTTTGAAGGATGAGCAGATGAGGAATCTTCAGATTCTTCGAAAAGTGCTGGAGCCATAGGGAGGGGAACGAGTCGGAAAGGATTGCCTTCGATGGTACGGAATGATTTCAGTTGCTTTTCCATTCGTCTTAATGCTTCGAAATGCTCATCGGAAGTGTCGGAGCAACTCACGTATGCAATGGTGTCGTTAGGGCAGAGTCGAGCCAAAGTGTCGATGTGTCCGTCTGTGTCATCACCTGCCAAATAACCATCATCGAGCCAAAGAAGTTGCTTGGCTTGTAGATCGTGTAAGAGACGCTTCTCTATTTCGTGACGAGTCATTGAATCGTTACGATTGGGAGCCAAAAGACAGGAGGAAGTGGTAAGCAAAGTGCCTTTTCCGTCACTCTCTATGCTACCACCTTCAAGCACAAAATCAAGATGATTAACATAGATGTTATCTTCTTGATTAAAAGATGGATATAGATGTTTGTTTATTTGATTGTCGAGGTTGGCGGCAAACTTCATTCCCCATCCATTGAATTGATAATCGAGCAGGTATCGCTTGGAGGTACCAGCCTCAATGCCGAGGCATGAAAGAAAGGCGTGGTCGCGTGCCCAAGTGTCATTGTTCTGACATGGAAGAATGGTGATTCTATCCAATTCCTTTTCAGAAAACTTACCAAGCGACTCCAGCAGCGTCCACAGTTCATCGGGCTTTTGGGCAAGGATAAGTAAGTTTTCTCGCTTGCTGATTTCGAGTGCCATCTTGATAAAGCAATCGTACACCTCATCAAGGATGGGTGCCCAATCAGTCTGCTCGTGAGGCCACGTGAGTTGCACGAATTCCTGCTCGTGCCATTCGGGAGGGAAGTACATTTAAAATGAAGAATAAAAGCCTCACCCCCGACCCCTCTCCAAAAGGCGAGGTGAGTGGAATGAGGACTGAAAAGTTGTTTGTTATTTCACGGCAATGGCTTCGATTTCAATGGGTGCGCCCTTAGGAAGTGCTGCTACGGCAAAGGCTGAGCGAGCAGGGAATGGCGCTTCGAAGAAATCTGCGTACACTTCGTTTACTGCTGCAAAATCGTTGATGTCGGTTAGAAGAACAGTTACTTTAACCACGTTTTTCATTGTCAGACCTTCGGCAGCAAGGATATTCTTAATGTTGAGAAGAGACTGACGAGTCTTGCAACGAATGCATCCTTCCTTGAATTCTCCCGTAGATGGGTCGATAGGAAGTTGTCCACTGACATAAACTGTGTTGCCTGCTACGATGGCTTGGCTGTAAGGACCAATGGCTGCTGGAGCATTGGGAGTTGAAATAGCGTTCATAAAATATTTATTGTCAATTGAATTGATTTATTGCTGTATGTCTCTCTTACCAGTTTGCTACGGTGGCGTTGAAGATTTGGTCAACAAGGTCGTCGATGATTTGCTGAACTAATTCTTCTTGCACATCAGCGAGTTGGCGTGATGAATCGTATTCGGCAGTGCCCGAGAACTGCTTCTCGAAATCTTGTGTGCGATTCTTCGTGTTGACGAAGCGCACATTGACAGTGATTTTCAACTGTGTCTGATTGGAATAGCCCTGTGCAGAAACGGATTTATTGATTTGGGAATATTCGGTGATTTCACCTGAAAGTTGCAAATCGCCATTTCGTTTCTGAATTTGGAGTTTCGTCTTGTTGCTGTAGGCATCTGCGAGTGTGTTGTAGAACATAGCCTCCATAGGTGCCCATACGTAAGCACTACGAATAGGGAACTTGTCGATGTTGATGGTTTTTACTTCGTTGTAGTTGATGCTCGAACCATTGAAGGAATAACTGATGGAGCACGCTATAAAGATGGTGCACAGCGACAAGAGGATAGACGAAGATATGTATTGAATTGCTTTTTTCATCATTCTTTCTTATAGCCGTTTTCTTTCAGTTTACGATAGATGGTGCGCTCGCTGATGCCCAGTTCCTGTGCGGCTTTCTTACGGTTGAAGTGGTTGCGCTTCAGTGCATCGAGTATGCTTTGGTAATGAATGTCCTTGATAGACATGGGCTGTTCCTCCACATATTCCTCAGCATTCACAATTTCAGCATCGTCAGTGATGCTTGGCACAGGATTGTAGTTGGTTGGCTGCTGTTTGATATTCGGAATTTGAGGATTGTAATTGGCAGCTTGTGCATTGAAATTGTTGGATTTATTCACCATTTCCTTCAATTCCTGAATTTCTTTGCTTAGGTTGAAGAGTTGCTGAAGCAACATTTCGCGCTCGTTCTCGTAAGTATGCTGAGAAGTTTTCGTGTCGCGCAACAGCACCAGTCCACCTTGTGCGTCGCTATCATCAGTGATGCCTACTTCTTTCAGCATTTCAGCAGTGATTTCACGCTGAGGAGAAATGATACTGAGTTGCTCGGTGAGGTTCTTCAATTGGCGGATATTTCCAGGCCATTTGTAAAGCATCAGCAATTGCTTGGCATCCTCAGTGAGATAAATAGGTTCGAGTCGATATTTCTCAGCAATGTCGCGAGCAAACTTACGGAAAAGGAGCACAATGTCGTCACCTCGGTCACGTAATGGAGGTACGGAGATAGGAATGGTGGCAAGACGGAAATAGAGGTCCTCACGGAAACGTCCCTCGCTGATTGCCTTCTTCATCTTCACATTGGTGGCAGCGATGATGCGCACATCCGTCTTACGCACTTCATTCGAACCCACACGGAGGTATTCACCTGTCTCGAGGACACGCAGAAGGCGCACTTGAGTGGATAATGGCAATTCACCCACTTCGTCAAGAAAAAGTGTGCCTTTGTTGGCAGCACCGAAATAACCCTCATGCTCACCGATGGCACCCGTGAAAGCTCCTTTCTCATGTCCGAATAGTTCGGAATCAATCGTGCCTTCAGGAATGGAACCACAGTTGATGGCAAAGTACTTTTGGTGCTTTCGCGAAGAGTTGTCGTGAATAATGCGAGGTATGGCTTCCTTACCCACACCGTTCTCACCCTCAATGAGGACGGATAGGTCTGTAGGTGCCACTTGAATGGCTATGTCGAGTGCTCTGTTCAAACCGCCGGAGTTACCAACAATTCCGTAGCGTTGCTTGATGGGCTGTAGGTCTTTTTGAGTCAACATGATGAGTTAAAGAGTGATGAATTATGAGTTAAAAGCCTACCTTTCAGATTACAAGTATGGGTTGCATTTTATTTCATCATCAATGGTAGTGGCAGGACCATGTCCTGAATAAACGGTTGTGGAAGGGGGAAGTATCAGGAGTTTGGAGGAAATGGAAGTGATGAGGTCTCGAAAACTGCCTCCTGGCAAATCCGTTCTACCAATGCTTCCAGAGAAAAGGGAGTCGCCCGAGAAAAGTACGTTTTCCGCTTGGCAATAGAAGCAAATACCTCCTGGCGTGTGGCCTGGAGTGGCAATGACTGTGAGTGTATGGGAACCAAAATGAATTGCGTCTCCTTCTTTCAAGGCAGGTGCTAATTGTGCAGTGAAATCAGTGTCGATATGCGATGCATAATAATTGCCCATGAACATTGCCGCTTGAGCTTGCATTCCACTATAAAGGTCGTAGTCTGCCATGGCTGCTTCTGCAAGCAGATGGTAGTCGCGGACAGCAAAACGATTTCCCAAACAGTGGTCGAAATGCAAATGGGTGTTGAGCAGATGAACAGGACGCAAGTGTTGCTCTTCAATATAGTCTTTCACTGTTTTCCATTCACGCTCAGTAAAACAACCACAATCGATGATAACGGCTTCTTTCGTTTCATCGCTTACGACGTATGTATTTTCCTGAATGGGATTGACTGTGAACAGTTTTATTTGTAGCATGTTTTAGGCTTTTACGATAACGTGAACAATTTTCTTGGTCTCAAAATACTCTTCAGAGAAATAATCGGAGATGTCCCAAGTGGTGCAGATGTTACGCATGGATGCCATTTCTCTGTCGAGCTCTCCACCTTTCAGCGCGATGATACCATTGGGAAGTGCGTTGTGCTGTTCCTTCTGAATATTCTTTCTCACGCATTTCATCAAGTCAACCAAAGGCATGACAGCACGCGACACCACAAAATCATAGTTTTTCTCCTTGATGTCCTCTCCACGAGCATGCGTGAATTCAACGTTCTGAAGCTTGATTGCCTCTGCAACTGCCTGAGCCACTTTCACTTTCTTGCCGATGCTATCGACCAAATGGAAATGCACATCGGGAAACATGATAGCTAGTGGAATCCCTGGAAAACCACCTCCACAACCCAAGTCGAGAATGCGAGAACCAGCACGAAACTGAATGATTTTTGCAATGGCAAGGGAATGAAGCACATGATGCTCGTAAAGATTCTGAATGTCCTTCCGGGAAATGACGTTGATTTTGGAATTCCAATCGTTGTAGAGCGCATCAAGAGCCTCGAATTGGGACTTTTGTTCAGATGTTATGTTGGGGAAGTATTTAAGGAGTTGTTGCATGAGGAGAATATTTAATGTGAAGCGTGAAGTGTAAAAGGTAGAGATGGGAGATTATGAATTCATCAAGTCGGAAAGTTCATCGTAGGAGAACTCGATGTCGATGTCACCAAATACGTAAGGAGCCAACTCGTAAGGGTCGTAGTGGAAGACAATCTTTCGGGATTCAAGCAACATGTCGGTTGAAACAAACATGTCGGCAATCGTTAGGAATCCCATTTCTTGCAGTTCTTCAATTGACTCAGCATTCTGCATCTCCATCAAGCGCTGGGTTAAGCGGTCGATCAATGCCGAAGTGGTTTCAGGACGGAACAAATCGACAGGACGGATCGGTTGACCATTTTTCAACGAAAAGGAAGTAGCCGTGGTGACAGTGATAGGATGTGCCCCACCAGAATAAATGTAAGCCACCATCTTGTAGCACACCACAGAATCAGCATATCCAATGTGCGCTTCTGTATTTATTTTGCTCTCGTAGCAATATTGGTCAATCAGGAACCGCTTGTTTTCCTCGAATTCCTCATCGGATTGGCTGTTGTTTTCATAAAAATAATCCAAATCCTCATAATAGAGGTTCTTCACGGAATTGGCAAACTCCTTGATTTGTTCCTTTACGAAGATTTTTGCAGCGTCTTCAACTTTTGCTCCACGCGTGTTGGGCAACATTTCGTCGATGATGTAACGATTGATTTTCTCCACATTCTCAGTTATTTGCGAACCTTCGACAGCTTGTAAGAGAATGAGCTTGATGCTGGACTGACACACAGGGGACTCTTTAGGGTTGTTAGGAGCCAAAAGGACACTATCCGTGTATTCTGTTTCGCTGAACTCTACAACTTTGTTGTTACCCTGGCATGACATGAAGAGCAAAGCCGTGAAAAAATATAAAATATAGTGTTTACAGAACATCATTTTTAATGTAATTCAGACTTAATCTGATAATTTTGTGCAAATTTAGGAATATATTTTTGAAATGTCCCTCGAATTTTTCTAAATTTGCAAATCAAAAACAATTTTCACAAGAAAAATGTAAACCCTCCAGACGTTTGAGATGGGAAAGAAAGGCGATAACAAACATTCGTGGCGTTTGCCTTATGCTGATTTGGGCATGACAATCGCCATTGCTGTTATGATTGTGATGATTATGAAAAGCCTTCTCTTTGGGTTCACTATTGCCAGCATTGTTTGGATAGCTATCGCCATCGAATACATCGTAATTTGCATCTACTATCCGAGTCGAAGCAGAGTCGTGAAAATCAGTACTACCATTCTCCTTTTGGCTTCTGTTCTTGCTGCGGGTGCAACGATATATTTTGACAAACCCACTCGTCCCAAAATGGTTGCCTTTCAGGGTAAACAAGACAAGGACACCGTTGCTGAAGAAGAGGTAATCGTTGAAACTCCGCCTCCTGTGGTGGTGGATACTGTCAATGTTAACCCAAGGGACAAGCACATCGACATTGAACTCGATGATACGATGCCAATTGAAATGGATTTGAATCTGATGCCAATGGATTCTATCCAACCCATACCAATTAGTCATTAACAAACAAATCAATAAAAGACCAATCAAATTCAATTTGAAAAGAAAATGGACTCAAACCAACAAAATTTAGACGACGACAAAATTATCAGAGTGACTCGTGTGCCTTCTACTGATGCTACAGAGCAACAGCAGAAGAAAGAGAAAAAGAGTGGGGGATTCTTTAAGAAACTGCTTATGGTTCTATTGTTGCTTGCAGTGGCAGGATTTGCATATTGGTGGTTTATGCTTCGCGAAACCCGCAACTACAGTGAGGATGAAGCTTGGGCGTTGATTAGCCACTATCAAAACACAGACCAACCAGATTCGCTTTTCGATATCTTGAACTACTACATGGGTCAGTATCCTGAAGGACGTTATTATTCAGAAACAAGTACCTTACTTTCCCGATTTGAGAGCGAACGTGATGAGTTGGAATCCATTTTGAAGTCGAATTGCACCATCAAGAATGTTGACACTTACGTGTATGCTCATCCTGATGGTTTCTTCCGCACAAAAGCTTTGGGCGTTCTCGATTCGCTTGAATTCGCTGATGCACAGAAGCATAACACACCAGATGCTTATCAGGAATATCTTGACAAATATCCTAATGGAAAATTCCGCTCTCAGGCACAAACTGAGTTGGCAGATGCACAAGAGAATAGCATCGTGACAGAGGAAGAAATGGGTGAGGTTACAACAGTGATTCAAAAGCATTTCCAAGCTATTCAGGACAATGATTCCATCGAAATCCTTGAAACCATTGCCGAGAACTTGTCTTCATACATTGGAAAGCAGAATTCGACAGAAGATGATGTGATTAAATATATGAAGCATACCAATGAAGGAAGAAATGTGAAAGTCTTCAAGACATCGGACTATGACGTGAGCAAGGTGGTGACAGCTGGCATACCTATTTATAATGTGCGTTTCGCTTTGAATGAAAAAATCAATCCTAACGATTCCCTTCACAGCCGAGTACGAGATTTCAAGGGTACTGCCATTGTGAATGCTAAAAAGAAAATCACAGCATTAGTTCTTCAATAATAATTAGATTTTTCCCACTACACAAAGGGGGAATTTCTAACTTTGTAGGAAGGTTTCGTTGAATAAAGCGTAAGTTTTTAAAATAAAATAGACTATCAAAAAGCAATAGATGATAATTCCCGTTCCAATCCATTTTCGTAAGCACAGGCTTTTTTCCATCGTTGGAATAGAGGTGTTGATGCTATGCCTGTTTTTTTTTGTGTCATGCGGTGAGGATCGAACTTATGAATACGAAGAAAAGACAGCCTGCGACCATTGGATTCTTTCTACTATGAAAGAGAACTATCTCTGGGGTGATAGCATCAAAGAAGAAAAATTGGATTGGAAAAACTTCTTTTCGAAACCAGCTACGTTTTTTGAGAAAGTTACTGCCTTCGCTCCTATTAATGATGAGTTTTCTTGGTGCGCGATTGATACTTTGCAGGAGGACTATCACATGAGAGGTTGTTTCAATCATTATAATTCCTATGGAATTGATTATATAGTGATGTCCGATCCAACAGGTTCAACCAGTCGCCAATATGCACGAGTCATGACCGTGTATCCCAATTCTCCAGCACAGCGCTGCGGATTGGAACGAGGTGATTTTATAGGTATGGTTGATGGCACTCGTTTCAGTTCCAATATCAATGATAAATTAATAAAAGGAGTGGCTCGTAAATTGGTGGTGAGTAAGTTAGGGGTGAATACAGAAACTGATGAATTTGTTTGGAACCAAACCGACACCATCCTTATGGAGTCTTCACAATATGTGGTGGATGAAGCCTTTCCTGTTTATAAAACTTTCGACACCAGCTATGGAAGAGTCTGTTATCTGATGTGCAACCGACTCACCGAAGGCCCTACAGAAAATACATCGAATCGTACTGCCAATTCAACGGAGTTCCGTGATGAGATGATTGAGTATATGTCGAAAATCAAGAACGAAAAACCTTATGCATTGATTCTCGACTTGCGTTTATGCAACTATGGCACAATCAGCATGGCTCAAACGCTTGCTTCCTATTTGGTGAGCGATGTGAGTTCCACTTCTGTGTTTGCCAAGACCATTTATCGCAAAAGCAAATCGGACTTGAACACCGATTATTTATACAAAAGCGAAGGTTTGTCCAATAATCTTGGACTGAAAGAGTTAATTGTCATCACGAGCTCCTACACTCAGGGAGCAGCAGAATGGTTGATACGTGGTGTCAGAACTTCGATGGGCGAAGAATTCCTTACAATCTATGGCTCCACAACTGCTGGGCAAATTGTTCTTACCGATGCGATTAAATCGAACTACTTTGTCACTTTGCACCCTGCCGTGGCTTATGTTGCCGATGGCGAGAGTAATTACGATTATGCCAAAGGTATCGAACCATCTGATGAAATAGACGAAAGGTCTTATGCATTCTTGTATCCTTATGGGAATACATCAGAGGTCGTCTTGAATTATATTCTTCAAACCTTGAATTAGAAACTATTTAAAACGATATTCAATTTGAAAAAACAAAAATATCAAGGACTTACCGATCAAGAGGTTTTAACGAGTCGGGAAAAACATGGCACTAATGTGCTTACAGAACGCAAGCCACAATCTCCGTTTGTGAAACTGCTTCTGAAATTCACTGACCCGCTCATTGAGATTCTCTTGGTGGCAGGTGTACTCTCTATTTGCATCTCATGCTACGAGTATTTTCGTCTGGGAGAATCCAGCCAGGTGTTTCTTGAGCCTCTTGGTATTTTCATCGCCATATTGATTGCTACCGTCCTTGCATTCCTCTTTGAATGGAAAGCTGAAAAGGAGTTCCGATTGCTTACCTTGGTGAAAGATGATAGATTGGTGAAGGTGGTTCGCAATGGTAAGGTCACACAGGTAGCACGTAAGGATATAGTAGTTGGCGATATTGTGATTCTTTCAACAGGTGATGAAATTCCCGCCGATGGTACATTGCTCGAAGGAACGAATCTGCAAGTGGATGAGTCTTCATTGACAGGTGAACCTGTTTGCAATAAAACTACGATAGAGGCGGATTTTGATGCTGCTGCCACTTTCCCAAGCAATTACATGCTCAGAGGAACCAATGTGTTGGAAGGACATGGATATATGAAAGTGGAAGCAGTGGGCGACTCCACCGAGAACGGAAAGGTATTTAGTGCCGTTCAGATTGAGAACACTGTGAAAACTCCCCTCGATGAACAGTTGGCTCGTCTTAGTAAATGGATTTCTGTCTTCAGCTATGTCATTGCTGCAATCATCATTATTGGAAAGGTTGCATTCTACGATTACGATAAGGATTTTGAGTTTGTTCATTTTGCTTCCTACGTATTAAAGGCAGTGATGATTGCTGTTACTTTCATTGTGGTAGCAGTTCCTGAAGGACTCCCAATGGCAGTGACTTTGAGTCTTGCTTACAATATGCGTCGCATGCTCCATTCCAACAATCTGGTTCGCCGACTTCATGCTTGCGAAACGATGGGAGCTGTCACTGTCATCTGCACGGATAAGACAGGAACCCTCACTCAGAACAAAATGCAAGTGGCTGATTTCCTCTTGCTGGATGATGCTTTGAAGGATTATCTCTATGAAAACATTGCGATGAATTCCACTGCTATGCTTGATGAAAACAAGGTAATCGGCAATCCCACAGAAGGTGCTTTGTTGCTATGGGGAAGGGAGCGTAATCAAAACATTCTTAACCTCAGAAATGAGGTGGAAGTATTGAAGGAGATTCCTTTCTCCACCGAAATTAAATTCATGTCAACCACGGTTCGCTCCTCGGTGAGTGGAAAAGTGGTGGAATACGTGAAAGGAGCCCCTGAAATCGTGATTTCTATGTGTCAGCAAATAGCTGGGCAAAAGAATCGTAGCGACATAGAACAAAAGATACTATCATATCAACGTCATGCTATGCGTACCTTGGCATTTGCCTATTCCGAAGATGGTGGGCCTATGACGATGATTGGTATTTCTGCCATTGCAGACCCAATCCGTGAAGAAGTTCCAGCTGCCATTCAGGAATGTACCGCAGCAGGTATCGAGGTGATAATCATCACAGGTGACAGCCATGACACAGCTCTTGAAATAGGAAGACAAATCGGTGTGCCTGAGAAGAATATCATTTCCCGTGCTCGTCCAATGGACAAGAAAGAGATTGTTGAAAAACTTCAATCTGAAGGACAAGTCGTGGCAGTTACAGGGGATGGCACGAATGATGCTCCTGCACTCAAGGCGGCACACGTAGGTTTGTCAATGGGTGATGGCACGTCGGTAGCAAAAGAAGCCAGCGACATCACGATTATCGACAATTCCTTTGCTAGCATCGTAAAGGCGGTGATGTGGGGTCGTTCTCTCTACCGAAATATTCAGCGCTTCATCCTGTTCCAATCAACAGTGAATCTCGTGGCATGTATTACGGTTCTGATAGGTGCTTTTATGAAAACTGAAAACCCACTCAATGTCACTCAGATGTTGTGGGTAAATCTCATCATGGACACCTTCGCTGCTATGGCTTTGGCTTCGCTTCCTCCAAGTAAGGACGTGATGAAGGACAAACCACGCAACAGGAAGGCATTTATCATCGACCACAAGATGTTTGTGAACCTCTTCTCCATGGGAATTGCTTTCGTGCTGATATTGGGTGCTTTGCTCCTGTTCTTCAAGACGCATGAATTGAATAACGTGGAGGAATTCCTCGATGCTAAGCGAGTAAGGGGCGCACATCTGATGGGTTTCGAGCTCACTTTCTTTTTCACCACCTTCGTGATGCTTCAGTTCTGGAATCTTTTCAATGTGCGATTGTTCAGAACCAATGCCAAACTCAAGGAATTGAAATGGGGAAAGAGTTTCATGTTCATTGTTGCACTCATTTTCGTCGGACAGATTCTCATCGTTCGTTTCGGAGGAACCATGTTTGGCGTTCAGCCTCTTGACCCTCTTTCATGGCTCATCATTGTGGTATCCACATTCATCATAAATCTCATACTCGGATGGATTCTCAGGAAAATGGAATAGACCAATCTCCTTTTGTGGAAGAAAAGAATAATCAAATTCCGCATCCACTGATTGCAGCAATTCCGCTGCTGATGCTCATTGGATTGCTCACTACCATTCTCATTTTGTTTGGTAGCGATGCTTTGTCGGGTGGTAGCCAGATTGCACTGCTCTTAGCATCCGCAATATGCATTTGCGTATCGATGTTTTTCTATCGTACTCCTTGGAAACAATTCGAAGAGCAAATCAAACAATCGTTGGGCAATGTTTCTGTCACGCTCATCATTCTCCTTGTGGTGGGTATGTTGGCTGGCTCTTGGATGATAAGCGGAGTGGTTCCTACCTTAATTTATTATGGTGTGCAAATCATGTCGCCACGCTTCTTCCTCGTGAGCACATGTGTCATCTGCGCGTTGGTGTCTATCATGTCAGGTAGTTCCTGGACCACCATTGCCACCATCGGTATTGCACTCCTTGGTATTGGTGAAGCACTCGATGTGCCTGAAGCATGGACTGCGGGTTCTATCATTTCCGGTGCTTACTTTGGTGATAAGATGTCTCCTCTGAGCGATACCACCATCTTGGCATCTTCCGCTTCGAAGGTAGATATTTTCTCCCACATCCGTTACATGACCTACACCACCATTCCTTCCATTTCCATCGCACTCATTATCTTCCTTATAGCAGGGTTCTTCTATGGCAGTTCCGATGCCTTGCAAGTTTCGGAATTCACCAACGGACTCTCTGCCACTTTCAACATTTCCATCTTCACGCTTATCGTGCCTATCATCACGGGTATCATGATTGCCAAGCGCATGCCATCGTTAGTTGTTCTTTTCGTTTCTTCTATGTTGGCAGGCATTTGCGCCATCATCTTCCAATCCGACATTTTGAAGGAGATAGCGGCTTCGAACGACATCCCTGGAGCATTGCAAGTGGTAAAGGGATTGGCTATCACTTTCTTTGGTGCAACCAATGTGGAAACAGGAAGTGACTCCCTCAATGAGTTGGTGAGTACAGGAGGAATGGCAGGTATGCTCAATACAATTTGGCTCATCATGTGCTCCATGTGCTTTGGCGGTTCCATGGTGGCAAGCCGCATGTTGGAAAGCCTCACCAACGTGGTTCTTCGTTTGGTAAAAAACCGTGTATCATTGGTTTCCTCCACTGTTGGCACAGGCATTTTTCTGAATCTTGCCACAGGTGACCAATCCATCTCTATCATTCTCACTGCCGACATGTATCGCGAAGTGTATGAAAAGGAAGGATACGAAGGACGCTTACTCAGTAGAACGACAGAAGACGCAGGAACAGTCACTTCCGTACTGATTCCTTGGAACACTTGCGGTATGACTCAATCCACTGTCTTGGGTGTACCCACACTGACATACCTTCCCTATTGTTTCTTCAATCTCATCAGCCCATTCATGTCCATCATCGTGGCAGCAACTGGATGGAAGATAAGGAGAGTAAGAGTGAAAAGTGATGAATGAAAAGTGAAGAGTGAATAATCTATTGAAACAAGCATAACTCAACAACATCTAAATAGTATATGAAACGAAAACTCCTAACATTATCAATTCTCGCCTTAGCATCCCAAGTCTTTGCACAAGGCGAAATTTCCCAAGAACTGCTCAATTCCTTGCGTTCGAATAGCAAACTGAATCCTTCTGAACGAGCATTGCGAAATGGTTTGGCAACTTCCGATATTCGTACCTTTGCTCTTAATCAGGACAATCAAACAGAACAAAACACCTACTTCAATTATTCTGTTCCATCGAAGGGAATCACCGACCAAAAGTCTTCGGGACGTTGTTGGCTTTTCACTGGGTTGAATGTGCTTCGTAGCCAACTCATCAACCAAAAGAATCTTGAGGAACTCGAATTCTCACAGGTCTATCTATTCTTCTATGACCAACTTGAGAAGTCCAACCTCTTCCTTCAGGCTATCATTGATACGCGCAAGAACTCTATGGAGGACAAGACCGTTCAATGGCTCTTCCAGCATCCACTCAGCGATGGTGGCACTTTCACGGGTGTTGCCGATTTGGTTTCCAAGTATGGACTTGTGCCAAAGGGTGTGATGCCAGAAACCTTCGCTTCGAACAACACTTCCCGCTTCACCTCTTTTATCAAGCGCAAACTGCGTGAGGATGGTTTGGCTCTCCGTGAATCGAATAAGAAAGGTGCCGAACTGAATAGGCAGAAGGAAAAGATGCTCGCTGAAATCTACCACATCCTCGTGATGGGATTCGGTGAACCACCTACAGAATTCACTTGGGCTCCAAAGGACAAAGATGGAAACTACACCTCTGCTCCTCGCAAATTCACCCCACAGCAATTCTATCAGGAGATGTTTGCTGACGACCTCAATGCCAACTACATCATGCTGATGAACGACCCAACCCGTGACTATTGGAAAACCTATGAAATCCAGTACGACCGCCACACCTACGATGGACACAACTGGCTCTATCTCAATGTGCCTATGGATGAAATCAAGCAAGCTGCCATTGCCAGCATCAAGGATTCCACCATGATGTACATGTCCTGCGATGTGTCGAAGGAATTGGATTCCGAGCGTGGTTTGCTCGATTTGAAAAACTACGACTATTCCTCCATCCTCGGAGTGACATTCGGCATGGACAAGCGTCAGCGCATCATGTCGTTCGATTCTGGCTCCACTCATGCCATGACCCTCAAAGCGGTTGATCTCGATGCCAATAACAAACCTGTGAAATGGGAAGTTGAGAACTCTTGGGGCGCTACTTCTGGATTCAAGGGACATCTCATCATGACCGACGAATGGTTTGATGAATACCTCTTCCGTTTGGTTGTCAACAAGAAATACCTCTCCTCGAAGATTCTTGAAGCTGCCAAGCAGAAGCCAACCCTTCTCCCTTGCTGGGACCCAATGTTTGCCTCCGAAGAATAAAATTGGTAAATAATAAATCAGTAAATAGTAAATCTTAAAATCGTAAATATTATCATGAACATTGTTGATAGATTTCTTAAGTATGTTTCCTTCGACACACAGTCGAGTGAGGAATCCGAAACCACACCCAGTACAGCCAAGCAATTCAACCTTGCCAATTACTTGAAGGATGAACTCACAGAACTGGGATTCACAGAAATAGAGCTCGATGCGAACGGCTACCTCTATGCCACACTTCCTGCCAACACATCCAAAACCGTTCCAACCATCGGTTTCATTGCCCACATGGACACAAGTCCCGATTGCTCAGGAGCCGACGTGGAGCCTCGCATTGTAAAGAATTACGATGGTGGCGACATCATCCTTTCCGAAGGTATCGTCAGTTCCCCAAGCAAGTTCCCAGAACTGCTCGACCACATAGGTGAGGACATCATCGTTACAGACGGACATACTCTTCTCGGTGCCGACGACAAGGCAGGTATTGCTGAAATCGTCTCTGCTTGTGTTTATCTCATGGAACATCCTGAAATTGAGCACGGAAAGATTCGTGTTGGCTTTAATCCAGATGAGGAAATTGGCATGGGCGCTCATAAGTTCGATGTGGAAAAATTCGGTTGTGAATTTGCCTACACCATGGATGGTTCCGAAATAGGTGAAATCGAATTCGAGAACTTCAACGCTGCCTCTGCAAAAGTGAGCATCACGGGTTGCAGCGTCCACCCAGGTTATGCCAAGGACAAGATGATTAATGCGGGACGTGTAGCAGCAGAACTCGTTTCTTCGCTTCCCGAAATGGAAACACCTGAGCACACTGAAGGCTACGAAGGCTTTTTCCACCTCACGGGTATCAGTGGCAACTGTGAGAAAGCATCCGTTTCCTACATCATCCGTGACCACAACCGCGAGATTTTTGAGCAGCGCAAGCAATGCATGCAGGAAGCCGTAGCCAAAATCAATCAGAAATATGGCAACGTGGCACAACTCGAACTGAAGGACCAATACTACAACATGCGTGAGAAGGTAGAACCAATGATGTATATCATCGACATTGCCAAACAAGCTATTGAGGAAGCAGGAATGGAAGCCAAGATTCGTGCTATCCGTGGAGGAACTGACGGAGCACAACTCTCCTTCAAAGGTCTCCCATGTCCAAACATCTTTGCTGGTGGCATCAACTTCCACGGCCCATACGAATTCTGTCCTGTTCAGAGTCTCGAAAAAGCCATGGCAACCGTTGTCAACATCTGCCGCATCACCGCCCAGCAATTGTCCTAATCCCTCAATCACTGTTCCCTTCGGTTTCGCCGAAGGTCTTCCCCCTTCCTTCGTTTCTCAGTAAGCTTCGGCTCTGCCGAAGCCCTTCTCCCTCATAATTATGGAAGCAAGATTAGATAAATTCCTTTGGGCAGCCCGCATATTTAAGACCCGCACCATTGCCGCCGATGCATGCAAGAATGGGCGTGTGATGATAGACGGCGTGAAGCAGAAGCCCTCTCGCATGGTGAAAGAAGGTGATGTCATTCAAGTGCGCAAACCGCCCATCACCTATTCATTCAAGATACTTCAAGCCATTCAGAATCGTGTAGGGGCAAAACTCGTGCCCGAGATAATGGAAAACGTCACGACCCCCGACCAGTACGAACTTCTGGAGATGAACCGCATCAGTGGATTCGTAAATCGTGCTCGAGGTACAGGTCGTCCTACAAAGAAAGAGCGTCGTGAACTCGATGACTTTGTCACACCTGCTTTCTTTGGAGATTTCGAAGATTTCGACTTTGACGATGACGATGATGAAGAAGATTTCGAATAGACTCGTTGTTGCTACCGACCTCGATGGCACCCTCTTGCATACTGACAAGTCACTTTCTGATTTCACTCGCCAAACGCTCATTCATTTGCAAGAGCAAGGCGTGAGAATCATCATAGCATCGGGGCGTCCTGTCAACGGCATAGCACCCATTGCCGACCTTCTCCAACTCGACAAGTTTGGTGGTATTGTCCTTGCCTACAACGGTGCACAAATCGTGGATTGGTCCACCAAACAACTGCTCTATTCCAAAGCCCTACCAACCTCCTGCATTTCCACTCTCTATGCCCAAGCCAAAGCAAACGGGCTTGAAATTCTCACCTATCACGACGACTTCATCGTTTCGGAAGATTGCACACATCAGTACGTGCTCCGTTCCATGCGAGCCAACAAACTGAAGCCCATGCAAGTGGATGATTTTGTCCACACCGTTCAATCCTTCGACATCTACAAGTGCATGATTGTAGGCAACCCAAAGACCATAGAGCAATTGGAACCCCAATTACAGAAGCAGATGCAAAACCAAATCGACGTGTTTCGTTCCGAACCCTTCTACTTGGAGTGTGTCCCTTTAGGCATCGACAAAGGTAGCGGCTTGCAACAACTCTTCTCGTCTCACTCTTCACGCTCCACACTTCACGCTTCATTCCTCATCGCCTTCGGAGACGCCCTCAACGACATCCCCATGCTTCGTTTTGCATCAACCAGCGTTGCCATGTCGAATGCCGTTCCCGAACTCCAATCCATTGCCACCCACATCACTCTCTCCAACGATGAAGATGGTGTCGCCCATTTCCTATTGGAAAACGTCCTAATAGAATAACAAAAATCCATTCTTCCGTCTTTCCGTAAGCTTCGTCTCTGCCTTAGCCTCCCTTCGTTTCTCAGTAAGCTTCGGTTTCGCCGAAGCCCTTCTCAAATCTTTTTTCCTATGCGCATTCTTTTCATTTGTCTTGGCAACATCTGTCGTTCCTCCGCCGCTGAAGAAATCCTTCGTCAGAAACTCATTGATTCAGGTCTCAGCGAACGCGTAAAAGTCGATTCCGCAGGCCTCATCAATTATCACGAAGGCGAACTTCCCGACGAGCGCATGCGGCATCATGCCAAGAAACGTGGTTACATCCTCACACATCGTTCTCGTCCTCTTCGCACAAGTGATTTCTACGATTTCGACCTCATCCTGGGCATGGATGATGCCAACATCAAGCGACTCCTTTCCCGTGCTCCTTCAGAGGCAGAGCGAAGCAAAGTGAAGCGTACCACCGATTTCAATCTGCAACAGCATCCTCGTGAGGTGCCCGACCCCTATTATGGTGGTTCCGATGGTTTCGAATTAGTGTTAGACCTCCTCGAAGATGCCTGCGAAGGCATTGTCCAGTACATCAAACAAACTCTCCCTCTTGATGCTTCCATCTAAGTCACGTCTCATCGTCGGCAGTCTGCTCGTCGTGGCATTCCTTTGCAGTGCCTGTAAGCCAGCACGAAAAACCGCTGACGACTCAAATACAATGATAATCATGAACAACGGAAAAATTCGACACGCTGCAGTGGCAGGACAGTTCTACCCAGCCGCAGCACAAGAAGTGAACGCAGAACTCAAAGCCTTCTTCAGTAAGTTTGCCAAAGTCCCTCAGCGCAACGACATTCAGGCAGTAGTGGTGCCGCATGCTGGTTGGGTATTCTCGGGCGAAGTGGCAGCCTCAGCCTTTGCACGCATCAATCCAGCCAAGCGATACAAGCGCATCTTCCTCATCGGTCCAAGCCATCAAGTCTATCTCGACTCTATCTCTGTGGCATCTGGCTATGGCATCTATGAAACGCCTCTCGGCAAGATAGAAATCGACACACAAGTCTGCAACCAACTCGCTGAGTCGAACCCCCACATCACATTCTCCGAGCGTGCACATGCCCGTGAGCATTGCCTCGAGGTGCAACTCCCATTCTTGCAATACTGGCTGAAGGAAATGCCTCCTATCGTTCCCATCATCATTGCCACCGATGACATAGAGAAATGCATTGCGCTGAAACAAACCCTCGAGCCTTACTTCAATACCGATAACCTCTTCGTTTTCAGTAGCGATTTCTCCCACTATCCTTCCTATGCAGATGCAAACGAAGTTGACCACCTGACGGGCGAAGCCGTAGAGAGTGGAAACATACAGATGCTTGCCTCCGTACTCGAGCGCCTTGAATCCAAGCACATTCGCAATCTTTCCACTTGTGCTTGCGGAGCAGTAGGGCTTTACACCTTGTTGAGTTTTACCACCAACGAACCAAGTTTCAACATTGAGCATATCATGTATCGCAACTCGGGCGATAGTGAATATGGAGAGAAAGACCGCGTCGTCGGCTATCATTCCTTCTTTGTTTATCAGAACACAGATTCCGCTCAGAATTTCTCGCTCACAAACGAAGAAAAATGCCTCCTTCTCGACATTGCTCACAACAGCATAGAAAGCAAGCTACGTGGCATTCCTCGTGCTGATTTTCCTCTCACTCCAGCGCTCAAAACCAAATGCGGTGCTTTCGTCACCCTCAATAAGAACGGACGCCTACGTGGTTGCATAGGACACTTCGGTGAGCACTATCCCCTCCATGAAACCGTTTTCGAAATGGCTCATGCAGCAGCCTTCGAGGACTATCGTTTCGACCCCGTCACTTCCTCTGAACTCGACGACATCAGCATCGAAATTTCTGTCCTCACACCTCTCCGCCGCATCACTGACATCAGTGAATTCAAGTATGGCAAGCACGGCATCTACATCCAAAATGGTGGGCGAGGAGGTACCTTCCTCCCTCAGGTAGCCTTCGATACCGACTGGACCAAAGAGGAGTTCCTTGGCCATTGTTCGCGCGACAAGGCAGGTCTTGGATGGGATGGTTGGAAAGATGCCGACCTCTACATCTACGATGCCCTCATCTTTGCAGAGGAATAATCAAGAACGTCGGTAGAGTGCACAGAAAAAATCTGGGATTCAAAGGATTAGAAGGATTTTTTTTAGCTAACGAGAATCCTTTCAATCCGTAAAATCCCTGATAAAAATATCCTTGATTTGAATGAAAGAATGCTCATTTTATCACTCCTTGAAGGATGGCAAGGTGGAATGCCTACTTTGTCCCCATCAGTGTGTCATTGCTGAAGGCAAGCGCGGCATTTGTCGTTCCCGAGTCAACAACGACGGGAGACTCTATTCCGAATGTTATGGAAAACCCTGTTCCCTCGCCATCGACCCCATCGAGAAGAAACCTCTCTACGAGTTCCTGCCTGGCACCCGTTGCCTTTCCGTGGCATGCACAGGTTGCAATCTCCGTTGCAAGAACTGTCAGAACTGGCAAATCTCCCAAGCGCGTCCCGAAGAACAAGCCTATTACAACCTCTCCCCTGAAGCCCTCGTGCAGCTCTGCATCGACCACCATCTGCCCACCATCGCCTACACCTATACCGAACCCCTCACATGGTTTGAATACACCCTCGAGTCCTGTCAATTGGCACATGCCCACGATTTGAAGAACGTACTTGTGTCGGCTGGCTACATCAATCCCGCACCTCTCCAAGAACTTGCCCCATACCTCGATGCAGCCAATATCGACCTCAAATCCCTGAGCGACGACATCTATCGTGAAGTGAGTGGAGCTACCCTCGCACCCGTTCTCAACACGCTTCTCACCCTCAAATCCGCAGGTGTATGGCTCGAAATCACTCACCTCTTAATTCCGCCCGTGCAAGATACCACCCATTTCCGTCGCCTCTGCCAATGGCTCCGCAACAACAACCTTGCCGATTGTCCGCTCCATCTCACCCGTTTCTTCCCGCAATACAAAATGCAACACGGCTATTCTCCAACCCCTCTTTCCTTCATGCACGAAGCCCAAGCCATCGCCCTTGAAGAAGGCATCCGCACCGTCTATTTAGGCAATGTGTAAATCCTCCTTTCTTGTCTTTCATTGAGCGCTTTCCTTTATTCCTAAAACTTCCCAACTAATAAACATAACATCTAACATCTTGGGTTTTTGATTAAAATTCCCCTCTTTAGTATATACATAATGTGGAAATTTACACAGAGTTTGTGATAATGTGCGAAAAAAAATGTACCTTTGCGCCCAAGAAGAAGTTTAGCAATGAACATACCGATTCACAAAATAGAGAATTACACTGCTGCGTATCGGCTGGATGTGCGAGGTGTTCCCGTTATCAAGCGCGGTGACTATTTCGTGGATGACTCCATAACAGTCAATGGCGACGCACCTAAGAAATTCATTGGCGTATATGACCATCAGATGCTCAGCAACAAAACAAGTCTAACCGCAAAAACTGGATTCGATATATTGCCAAGACTGGCCAGAAATGGTATCCCATTGAGTCTATCACAGAACTGCTGCTCAATCGTCTCGGCATCATCTTCGGTTTGCAAATGGCTGATTCTCGCATCGCCATGATTGGTGGTCTGCTCCGTTTCCTCAGCCGCTATTTCCTCAATCCAATGAATGAAGAGTTAGTACATGGCGCTGACATCTTGGCGGGATATCTGAATGAAGATTCACCACATTTCGTTGAGGAGGTTGACAAGCAGAAACTGACAAGGGAATGGTTTACGATCCAGTTTGTGGAGAGTGCCGTATCCAACATGTTCCTCTACCAGAAAGAAGAAATTTTGCACGAACTTGTAAAACTCATCATTTTCGATGCATTGGTTGGCAACAACGATCGACATTTCTTTAATTGGGGTGTTGTTAGGTCGATAGACGGCAGCTTCCAACCTTATTTCTCTCCAGCGTATGACACAGCGAGAGGATTGTTCTGGAACTATTCCGAAGAAAAGCTGAGAGGTATTGTTGAGGTGAACAAAACGGTGGATAGCCATATCAAGAAATACTGCAAGATTTCACGCCCAAAGATTGGATGGAAAGACGAGAAGAATCTGAACCATTTCCAGCTCTTTAATAAGATTTTCGAAAACGAGTTCTACATGTCTGCTGCCGAAATTAAAGGATTGTTCCCATCTTCAACATTAGAACTGATGCTAACGGAAGTGAGACAGAACTTCCAACCTCTTTTGACCGTGAACAGAATCACGATGATTTGCAAATGCCTTGAATACAGGTTTAATGAATTAAAGAAGATGTTATGACAAATTTTAAGAAACTATTGGCCCGCCTGTTTTGGTCGGAGATCCACTTTGATATGGTATTGGCAGATGACGATGACGCCATGTTCAATGTAAATCTTGGCAAGTTGCTCGTGGGTACGCTCCTCTATTCCGATGGCGTATGGTATTTCCGCTATAGCGATGAATTCAAGATACAGAACCGTATATTGCCATTGGCCAATTTCCCGTCAAAGGACAAGGAGTATTCCACCCGTGAGCTTTGGCCGTTCTTTGCCTCACGTATACCCAGTAATGCCCAGTTGCAGATAGACAAAGACAAGCCAAAGGAGGACATTGTAACCCTGCTGCGCCGATTCGGGCGACGAACGATAGCCAATCCGTATGAGTTGTTCCCTGTATCATAGATACATCATCAAGTTTGAGAAAAGCCTATTTGGTATATTGAAGTAATTACATAGAACTATTATAATGATTAGAGTATGAAAGTATTTTTAAGTTGGTCAGGTCATAAAAGCCATCAAGTGGCATTAGTCTTTAGAGATTGGTTACCTTCAGTAATTCAGTCTATTACTCCTTATGTCTCTTCGGAAGATATTGATAAAGGGGCACGATGGAGTACAGACATTGCAAAAGAACTAGAAGATAGTTCATTTGGGATATTGTGTGTAACAAAAGAGAACCTTGAGGCTCCATGGCTTTTGTTTGAAGCAGGTGCGTTATCTAAAATGATGGATAAGACTTCTGTCTGTCCTTTCATTTTCGATCTCAAACGAGCAGAAGTGAAAGGTCCAATTCTACAATTCCAATCTACTATTTTTGAGAAAGAAGATGTAAAGAAACTATTGGTGACTCTTAATAAATCATGCGGTGATGCTGGGTTGAAAGAAGATTTGCTGACAAAAACATTTGAGGTATGGTGGCCAAATTTAGAAGAATCCTTAAATAAAATAAAATCTGAGGAATCAGATGACGAGAAACAACATACCGAAAAGGATCTTAGTAATGAAATGTTAGAAGAGATATTAGAAATATCTCGGACAAATCAAAAAATATTACGTTCTCCAGATATATTGTTACCTCAGGATTACTTTGAATTTATTATGAGAGAAAAAGGAAATCGTGATTTTTCAGAGAAAGATCGATACATCATAGAGGAACAGCGTCATTATATTAAGGAGGCTCAACATAGACTTATTCAAATTCGAGATATGGTGGAAGCATATAGAACTGAGAAGAAAAGTATTGATGAAGAATTTATGGATTATTTTATAAGATTTTTTGATGTTGCTCAGCGACAATATAGACTGACAGAGCATTTAGAAAGAATTTATAATAGAAAATAGGATAAATACAACGAATTTTGGAGTATTCCTTTATTCACTAAAATCCGCAACTAATATTCTTTCGTCTTGAAATTCACGTTATGGTGTCTTGTATGGCTTATACAAATTAAAATATAGTCCGTCATGTGTTGAATCGGGCACAATTCCCCTTACCCCATCAAGCATGCAAGTGGGGGATGTTGTGGTTAACCCTCAAAGCAAACCTGCTCATCCATCAGCGAGTGCAAAAGGGTTCAGGTATGACTTGTTGTCCGTGTAGATGTTCAGTTCATAGTGCCTTGCCGTCCTTATCCACTTGGCAGGCACGCTGATGAACTTGAACACGAAGGTAAGTGAAAAATCTGACATGGCAAAATCCTAAGCAACTTTTTGTTGCTCAGTAACTTAGTGCTGCAAACAAGTTCTACTCATAATTTTCTAATACTGGCACACAAATAGGAAAGATAATTTTCTTCACATTGCTTCTGTTTCTCGTAAAACTCTGGACAACAGGCAACACTTTATTGAGATTAGCATCATAGGCACTATTATAGTATGTTGAGTCAAAAGGATAAAGTTTGTTGTCCTCATATACAAGCATCACTCGTTTTGAATTAGCAAAATCATTCACACTATCCGTGGTAGCTTCCACAATTTGGTTTCCCCACTCATTCATTACGTCTTCATCCATAAAAATCGGATTCTCGTCCTTATCAAAGAAACAAGTATTGGATGACACACGATGATACATTGGCGACAACAAGTCATTGATTTCCTTGTTAATGTCATACTTTCGCATCAAATATTTGATTCTATCTTTCATGTCAAATAATTCTACGAACTCATCTGTAACATCATACTGCAAATACTCTTGTTTCTTTTCTAATTCTTTATAGAAACGTAAATATTCTATTCCGACCGTTGGGTCTTTCCAATCCATACGATCAATTTTATTGAAAATATCCACTACAACATTGGAATCTGATTGTTCATTCATCAGTAAGTTAAAAACGCCTTTTTTATAATGGACCATGAACTCATCGAGATTCTTAGGATATCTAAAATGAATTCGATAGAAATCGTCTAAAATATAATCTATGCAATGGCGTTCTTTTATCGAACTACATGAACAAACACATATAAGAACAATGCAATATAAAACATATTTAATGGATTTCCCAAAATTTCCCATTGTCCATAAATTGTTTAAAAAAGTGGCACATTTTTATGATAAAATATCATTGACACAAAGTCCTTTTTTTTAAAAGACTATTTTATTAATTTTCCCATAACGAATAGTATAAACCACAAATTCCTCGTCTACAATGGTTTTGACCTTTTCTGAGAACTTATATTTGTTGAAAGATTTCCCACTTTCTTTATCATAAATAACTATTTTCTTTTGTTTGAGGAGAATTGGTATAGCCTTTAAGAGCAAGTCATAGATGTCCAAATCTTCTATAAATGTGAACTTACAAAGATTAATATCATCCCAAGACCTTTTGTAAGTTTGACCTGATTTACGAACATTAGACAATAAGGCTATTCTTTCCTTTTCACTACATGGGTGTTCGCTCAAGAATTCAGATAGAATCTTAGTATCGAAATGCAATTCCACATTTTCCATATCCACAACAATGTTTGTTTCTTGACAAAGCGAATCGGAAACAATCTGTCCATCTCCAATCAAAAATGACAACACTCCGAGATATAATGATAATAAAGCCATAAATTCCTAAATTCCCTTGCACTTTAGTTGAACTTTCTTTATAAGTTCCTGAGCAACAAAAAGTTGCTTAGGGTTTTGCCATGTCAGATTTTTCACTTACCTTAGTGTTGCAAATAAAAACAAGCAAAAATCATCAATGACATGGCAAAAGTAAACATAAAATTTGGAAAAATCACTCCCTTTGGTGTTTTTTTTTCACGTGAGAGACACAAAAGCCTTCGGACTGAAGAGGAGCATGTCTGTTTCGAGGGTTAACCACAGCATCCCCTATCTGCATTGCTTGATGGGGTAAGAGGAATTGTGCAAGTATCAACACTGACGGACGATGTTTCAACTTGTATATGCCATAAAAGACACTATAACGTAAATTTCAAGACGAAAGAATATTAGTTGCTTTTCACATAAACAATATGTGTTCCTTTGCCACTTGTACCGAGTCCCGAAGCCTCATCTGCCACGAATTTGCGCAATTCATAACGGGCAGACGTCAACGAGAGTCCTGTCAGTTCGGCATATTCCTTCGCATGGAAAAAAGGATGACTCTCCAAATAGTTCAATGCCATCTGCAAGCGCTCCTCCACACTTGTGCCAGGCGACTTGATTTTCCTCGTTTCACCACGTTCCAAAACTACATTGTCATTCAAATCATCTAAAAAACCACGGTCCACCTTGAAAATCACCTTTTTCACTTCCACACTCTGTGCATTGCGTTTCGTCTCGTCCGAATCATCATCCGTCGCCTCCATTTCTTTTCCTTTCCTCATACCTAACGCAATGCGAAAACTGCCTAATCCATCGATTGTTACCGTATGTCCTAACGCCAGATAATGAATGAGCGTGTTACGAATAATTCGCACCGCTGCATACATCGCTTCCTCCGATAGTCCCGAGCCAGGCATTCCCATCCTCCTGAACAAATACTCACTACTGATGTTTGAATATCTCTCCGTCCGAAAATAACTTTTCTTCTCGCCTGTCTTATGAACATCAGGCATTTCTTGCTTATAATACTTCATGCTTCTTTTTGGGGCATTAAATGATTGCTTTTTGGGCATTAATTGATTGACATTTTTTAGATATGGGATAAAACTATTTTACATAAGGAATTTGGCATTTTACATAAGAGATAAGACTTTTTTACATAAAGGATAAAACTTTCCGCAAAAGTACATATTTTTTCCCAATTCTTCGCTACAAACTTACCATTTTTTGGAAGAAAACTTAGAGCAGTACAACTGCTCATAAGAGCATAACCATTGCTTATATAAGCAAAAGTACCGCTTATAAGAGCAGTGGTACTGCTCCAAGTTTATTCCCCACACCCACTAAGTTTGAACCAAAGACTTGCAAAGTAAGAAACGAAGAACTACCAAGTTTTATTCGGAGCAACGGAAAAATAGGTCATAAGTATAAACGAGATTGCGATTACTGATTAGTATAAATGAGATTGCAATTAGTTTAAACAAGAAAGCGATTGCGGATACGTTCTGAGAACCAGAGAATACGTGAGTTCGACGAAATAAAAGGACAAGGAGTTAGATTTTTCTAACTCCTTGTCCTTTTCCCCTCGGGAACACCACGGGAACACACAGCCCCTGGTTTCAGCGTCTCCAAACGTGCTTATAGATTGTCATTTAGTAATGATTAAAAAATAAGTTGGTACAGTTTATTCATATTTTGGAGATGTTTTTGTTCGTTTTAGAAGGAGTGATGCGGGCATCATGACTGAGAAAACGGGCGAAAACAGCCCAAAAGATGAAGACTCCCCAACTAATATGGACATTTCAAAATGTGCCAAGTTATTTTTTAATCATTACTTAATAGCAAGCCATACAGATAGCAGCAGAATCCATGAGTTGCTGAAACAGGCTATGACCGACAAGATTGACGACCGCGAGCTATTCATGAAAGGTATTGACTATTCTTATTACTACGGGCAGGAGGACTGATATGAATAAAACGCGTGATCAGAGAACCTTCCCATGTTCTTATTTCACCACCTTCTTTCCATTCACAATATAGATTCCCTTGGCAGGAGTTCCTGCGACTTTGCGACCGGACAGGTCGTAATAGTCGTGGTTGTGAGCATCACGGTTGACGATGTAGAAGATGCCAACAGGATTATAGTAGCTGTGGATGAATTTGCTGATATCGGCAACGTCGTAGAGGGGGTCGTAGTCGCCCGAAGAAATGTCGATAACGTAGTTGGGCTCTACGCCGCCGTCGATATTCTCCCACTTGTCATTGGTCAGACGGTCGCGGGCCGACGATATCTGGAACTGCATTCCCTCGGGGGTGATGAATGGCTGAACGGAACAGGAACCGCCGCCGCTGCGTTCGCCGATGATGGGGAATCCCGCGTCTTTCATCAGCGAGGGCAGTAAGTTGGCGCACGAGAACGACAGGTCGGAAACCATCACAGCGATGTTGAGGTCGTACTTCACCTCCTGGTCCGTTTCGTCAAAGACGCCGTCGAAGTTGCAGTCCACGTCGAAGTAGCATTTCCGTCGTTGTCCGGTCACGAGGTTCTCGCTGTAGTAATAGTTCGGGCCGCCCATCAGCACCGATATGGCCATCAGCACGTCAAAGTCGCCGCCCCCGTTGCACGACAGGTCAACCACCAGGTTCTTCACCTCCGGGTCGTCGTTAGCCCGCTTCAGCGCATCCA
>JAEEGH010001767.1_pt1 | contig 60785 bp, 48 predicted proteins | sample 9134181 | NCBI WGS metagenome assembly JAEEGH01 (sample SAMN16246544, study PRJNA631951) | gut metagenome | biome: gut microbiome; feature: rumen; material: DP-attached | host: Bos | place: Iran: Karaj | collected 2018-10
CACGACCTACGGGCCAGTTTACGACGTTGACACCTTCCACATAGCGCGAACCGATAGACAAATCGTAGCCCTCATCATGACAGGCTGCATAGAGTCTAGGCAGGTCGCTGGGGGCGTGGCTGAAGTCGGCATCCATCTCGAAGATGTAGTCGTAGTCGTGCTCCAATGCCCACTTAAAGCCTGTGATATAGGCTGTGCCCAAGCCCAGTTTGCCTTGACGCTCGATGATAAACAGCCGGTCGCAGAATTCCATCGCCATCATTCCCCTGACAATGGCAGCTGTGCCGTCAGGCGAACCGTCGTCGATGACAAGTATATGGAAACACTTGTCTAAGGCGAATACCGCACGGATAATCTTCTCGATATTCTCCTTTTCGTTGTACGTTGGAATGATAACTATACTGTCGCTCTCGTGCATCTTTTTAGCTTTAATGGTGCAAAGTTAGCAATAATTTGGCACTGAATACACGGATTATGCGGTTTTTTTGGAAAAATTATCATTAATCTGTGTTAATCCGTGTAATCCGTGCCCAAAAAGCATTAATTTTGCACACAATTTCTAATGAATATACAGGAATTAGAGAAGCTCTATGCTCAGTTGCCGCAGGTGTCGGCACTGGCGAAAGAGATAGGGAAGACCCAGGGTAGGCGAGCTCAGATCGGAAAAGAATCTGCGGTTCAAACGGTTTTCCTCGAGGGATTGTTGGCTTCCTCCGCACCGATGGTCTTTGGAAGCATGTTTGCAAAGTGTAAGAATTCTTTATTGTTTATTCTTCAGGATGCCGAGGAGGCTGGCTATTTCTATCACGATCTGGTGCAGTTGCTGGGCAGTCGTGATGTGTTGTTCTTCCCTTCCAGCTATCGGCGTGCCATCAAATATGCGCAACGTGATGCTGCCAGTGAGATATTGCGGACAGAAGTCCTGACGCGATTGTCAGCCCAGGAGAATACTGCTCCGGCATATATCGTCTCCTATCCCGAGGCTTTGGCTGAGATGGTGGTTTCCAAGAAGAGCCTCGACACCCGTACGCTTGTCTTGGAGAATGGTCAGAACATCGCCGTGACCGATATCGAGAAAACCCTTCGGGAGTTTGGCTTCCGTGAGGTGGATTATGTCTACGAACCAGGCCAATTCGCACAGCGCGGTTCCATCCTCGATGTCTATTCCTATAGTTGTGAGTATCCTTATCGTATCGACTTCTTTGGCGACGACATTGATTCTATCCGTACGTTTGAGGTAGAAGACCAGTTGTCGAAGGATGTGCGTGACCGTGTGGAAATCGTTCCTGAACTGGCTGCCGTAGCAGAAGACAAGGTGCCGTTTCTCTCCTTTGTGTCAAAGGATGTGGTGCTCGTGACCAAAGACTACCTCTATGTCCGTGATGCCGTAGACCGTGCTTATCAGGAAGGCTTTTCTTCACAAGCTAGGATGGAACAGATGGAGTCGGCAACGGAAGTGGAGCAGCGTGAGATAGAGCTACAGCTGAGGCGCGAGTCGCAGTTGATCTCCGGGACTCAGTTTATGGCTGACGCCAATCAGTTTCGGCGGATAGAATTCGGTCATCGCCCTTCTGTCGCTACAGCCTCGGTGATTCGTTTCAATATTACGGTCCAGCCGCTGTTCCACAAGAACTTCGACCTCCTGACGAATGCCTTTGAGGATTATCTGCTACAAGGCTACCAGATCTATATCCTTGCCGATAGCCAGAAACAGAACGAACGTCTGAAGGAGATCTTTGAGGCGAAGGATAAGGGACTCGTTTTTACGCCTGTCGATAAGACGCTTCATGAGGGCTTTGCCGATAATGACCTGCGCATTTGCTTCTTTACAGACCACCAGATATTCGACCGTTTCCATAAGTACAACCTCAAGAGCGACAAGGCGCGTAGTGGCAAGATGGCCCTGACGCTGAAGGAGATCCAACAGTTCGAGATAGGCGACTATGTGGTGCATGTGGATCATGGCGTCGGTAAGTTCGGTGGTCTGGTGCGCATGCCTCAGGGCGACGGCTATCAGGAGATGATAAAGATCCTCTACCAACATGGCGACAGCATCTATGTCTCGATACATGCCTTATATAAGGTGTCGAAATACAGGTCGCAGGATGGAGGCGAAGGTCCCCGTCTCTCCACACTGGGTACTGGCCAGTGGGAGCGGATGAAGGAACGCACGAAGAAACATATCAAGGATATTGCCCGCGATCTGATAAAACTCTATGCCAAGCGTCGCCGTGAGAAAGGTTTTGCCTTCAGCCATGACTCCTATCTCCAACAGGAGCTAGAGGCTAGTTTCCTCTATGAGGATACCCCTGACCAGCTGAAGGCTACGCAGGATGTGAAGGCCGATATGGAACAGGCTAAACCGATGGACCGTCTTGTCTGTGGCGATGTGGGCTTCGGAAAGACTGAAGTGGCGGTACGTGCAGCCTTTAAGGCAGCTACCGATGGCAAGCAGGTGGCTGTGCTCGTGCCGACAACAGTACTTGCCTATCAGCACTTCCGGACGTTTACAGGCCGTCTGAAGAATATGCCTGTACGTGTAGACTATCTGACGAGAGCCAGAACCGCCAAGCAGACGACAGAGGTGCTGAAAGATCTGGCAGAAGGTAAGATAGATATTATAATAGGTACGCAAAAGCTCATCGGCAAATCGGTGAAGTTCAAGGATCTGGGATTGCTGATTATCGATGAGGAGCAGAAATTTGGCGTCTCAACGAAAGAGAAACTCCGTCAGCTGAAGTCGAATGTCGATACGCTGACGATGTCGGCAACACCGATTCCACGTACCCTCCAGTTCTCTTTGGTGGGGGCTCGTGACCTGAGTGTTATCCAGACGCCGCCGCCTAACCGTTATCCCATCCAGACGGAAATCCATACCTTTGGCGCGGAGATTATCACCGATGCCATTAATTTTGAAATGTCGCGCAACGGACAGGTCTATTTCGTGAATAACCGCATCAACGACCTGCCGCATATCGCAGAGATGATTCATAAGTACATCCCTGATGCCCGTGTGGCGATTGGTCACGGGCAGATGAAACCCGAGGAACTGGAAAAGATTATCCTCGACTTCTCTAATTACGATTACGATGTGCTGCTCTCTACGACGATTGTGGAGAATGGCATCGACATCCCCAATGCTAATACGATTATTATCAATGGTGCCCATAATTTCGGCTTGTCTGATCTGCACCAGATGAGAGGACGTGTAGGGCGAGGCAATCGCAAGGCCTTCTGCTACTTGCTGGCACCACCTCTGGCAGCGCTTCCCTTGGAGTCGCGCCGCCGTCTGGAGGCTTTAGAGAACTTCTCCGATCTTGGCTCTGGCATCAACATCGCCATGCAGGATCTTGATATCCGGGGTGCAGGCAATCTGCTGGGTTCCGAACAGAGTGGCTTTATCTCTGATCTTGGCTATGAGACCTATCAGAAGATCCTGAACCAGGCCATGGCGGAGTTGCGCAACGAAGAGCCTGAGTTCGTCAAGGCGGAAACGAAGCAGAATGCCGCTAAAGCAGGCATGAAGATTGATTTTGTCGACGACTGTGCCCTGGAGTCTGATATTGAGATGTACTTCCCTGAACAGTATGTCCCCAGCGACTCTGAACGCATGCTGCTCTACCGTGAACTCGACAATCTGGCCAATAGCCGCAGGCTTGATGCCGATCTCGATGCTTACCGCAAACGTCTGACAGACCGCTTTGGCACCATTCCTGATGTTGCCGAAGAGCTGATTCGCGTCGTGCCGCTTCGCGTTTACGGCAAACAGTTGGGTGTGGAGAAGATTATGCTGAAGCAACAGAAGATGTATCTCTATTTCGTCAGCAATACCGATAGTCCCTATTATCAGAGTGAGGCTTTTGGCCGTGTGCTTGAGTATGTAGCCCGGAATCCCCGTCAATGTAACTTCCGTGAGGCTAACGGTAAGCGTTCCATTGTTATCTCTTCAGTTAATTCTGTAGGCGATGCGCTGACAATATGTCGCAAAATTGCGACAGATTGACACAACGGGCCCTCTGGCATCTATCTTGCATGTTATAGGGTGAGAGCCGCAAGGCAATCACTAAAAAAGATAACATGTATAACAATTTAAAAATAGAATTAGGAGGTAAAGATTATGATGCCAGTAATGAGAAGTAACAGTTGGATTCCTAGTGTGTTCAATGATCTGTTTGATACGGACTTTATGCCGAAGGCTAATTGCACGGCTCCCGCTATCAATGTGAAAGAAAGCGACAAGGCCTATACCGTAGAACTTGCTGCACCGGGCATGAAGAAGGAGGACTTCAATGTTCACATCAATGATGAGGGTAACCTGATCATCAAGATGGAGCAGAAGAACGAGAAGAAGGAGGAAGACAAGAACACCCGCTATCTGCGTCGTGAGTTCTCTTACTCAAAGTATGAGCAGACGCTGATCCTGCCAGACGATGTGAAGAAGGAGGATATCTCTGCGAAGGTCGAGCACGGTGTACTTACCGTTGAACTCCCGAAGGTCGTTGAAGAGAAAGTAAAGGTATCACGTCAGATTGATATCGCATAACAACATCTTTGAGCTATTAAACCAGAGCCCCGCTGATCAGCGGGGCTTTTTCATTTTAACTCAATTTCTTAAAGACTGTCAGGATATTCTCTCCGTTGGTGTGCTCATATTCCACCTTGTCCGTCATGTTGATGACGAGAAAGATGCCCAGTCCGCCGATTGTGCGCTGTTCTATGGGCAGCGTTACATCTGGCTCCTCTTTGGCAAGCGGATTGAATGGCACACCACCGTCGCGGAATTGTAGGGTGATGCTGTTCTCATCGCGCTTCAGTTCCACGTCGAGATACGTGCTGCCTGAATAGTCCACGACATTCACCACCAGTTCCTCAATCACCAGACGGATCACGTTAAGCTCGTCTTCCAGCGATGCCACTTCCTCAGTCTGTAAAATGGCATCGATGATGTCTACTGTCTTGTCCTGAATAGGCTGGAAATGCAAAAGAGGCATACTTGTGAGGCTATTATTCCATATTGTGATTCCATATAGTGCTAGTTATTGGATATCTGATTGCAAAGATACGACTTTTTTTCAAGATAATGCAGATTTATTTGTTTTTTTTCGAAAAATGTCGCTTTGCCCGCCGCGTCGGCAGTCGGACGTCGGAGGCTAATATGATTATCTATATCGGAAATGTGTGAAAACTATGGCGCCTAAGCCGCTTTGTGATATAATAGCTTGATAATCAGTTTGCTATTAGGTGCTATGTTTCGCAAAAACATAGCCTAAAGTGTGCCCATACAGAGCACTTCAAGTTTGCAGGGATTAAACTGTCAGTTTGCAGGGATTAAACTCATAGTTTGCAGGGACTAAACTCCCATTCCCCTTACGAGTGACTGTTATTCCCTTTACGAGTGACTGCCATTCCCCTTACGAGAAACACCCCTTCCGCTTACGAGAAACCATGCTTCATGTACCGATAAAACTGAAATTGTGCCATTTTGTTGAAATTATTTGCAATAATGTTTGCATAATTCAGATATTTTGTGTAACTTTGTACCCATGAAGATAACTAAAATAAACACAAAGACGGGCAAGGCTAATGCCCCCGTCTCAACAGAGCTTAGCGCCATCGTGGAGCGTATGCGCTCGCCAGAGATCAAAGCCGCCGCTGACAGGATTGCATCGCTCACCTTGCAGTCGCGCCTGGTGATGGAACAGGGTGCCCCTCGCTATAGTATCAGCGACGTGGAACTGCTGCCGTATCTCATCTTTTCTGCCACCTTCGGCAAAGACGGTCTTTCAAAGCCCATCCGTTTCACCTCGTTGGTGCTGCTCGACATCCCCTGCCCGCAGGGTATCACCCAGATCCGCGAGTTGAAGCAGCGCGTGCGCCAGATACCCTACACGATGCTGGCCTTTGCGGGCGTCAGCGGTGTAACGCTCAAGGTGGTCGTCAGGTGTCATTACGCCAATGCCGAGGCCCTCGATGTGGATGATTACACGGCCTTTTTGCATGATGCCCACGAGAGTGCTGCCCGCCTGTACACGGCGCTGGCTAAGTGTGACCTCTACGTCGAGGAGATGCAGCTCACCAATGGCTGCCGCATGAGTTATGACCCTCAGCTCTATTATAACCCAGAAGCCGAAGTGCTGCCCGTGGTCCGCGAACAGAAGGCTGATCTGCTGGCGCCATACGAGGGCGCTAAGACAGACGACGACGGCAACGTCAGCGATGATATCGATCTCGCGGAGCGTCAGCGCATCGAACTGGAGTATCAGGTGTGTCTCTCGAAGGCCATCGACGATGGTGGCGATGATGCGGAGAAGTGCCTCCAGATGCTTGCCGACTATTGCAACAAGGCCCGTCTGCCGGAAGAGGGCTGCACGGCGAGGGCCTCGTGGAACGCTCGTTTCAAGTCGCTTGGAGAGGATGTCGTGAGGAAGACTTTCCGTAATTCGTATAAAAAACCTTACAATGGTGTCCCTATCTCGCAGATGAACGAGAAGGAGCGCATCATGCGGAGCATCGAGGATTTCCTCTCCCGTCGCTACGAGTTGCGCTACAATGTGGTGAAGGGTATCACGGAGTTTCGGCCTAACGACCTGCGGTTCAAACAGTGGAAACCGCTGACAGACAGAGAGTTGAAGAGTCTGGTGGTTGAGGAGATGAAGGAGGGCGGCGAGAGTTGGATGAACGATATCCGCACCTATATCGAGAGTGCCCATGTCGAGGATTACAATCCCATCCTCGAATTTCTGGCGGGCTGTGGTGCCTGGGATCGCAAGCACAACTATATCGAGGACTTCGCGCGTCGTCTGCCCACCACATTCGAGCACTGGCCCAAGTATTTCCATCGCTGGTTCCTGGCGATGGTGGCCCAGGCGCTGAACCTCAACAAGGATTACGGCAACTCGATGGTGCCTATGCTCATCGGCGAACAGGGCTATCTGAAGACGCAGTTCTGCAATCATATCCTGCCGGAATCCATGCGCGAATACTATATGAAGGATATCAAGATGGACAATGCCGAGCAGGTGGAGCGCGTGTTGGGACGTATGTGGCTCGTGAATATCGATGAGTACGACTCGAAGACGCAGCGCGAGCAGGCGAAGATCAAAAGATTGCTCACGGAGAAGGAGGTTCAGACCCGCAAGATGCGCTCAGACCAGTACACCTTGACGCCGCGACTCTGTTCGTTTATCGCCACCACCAACGATGTGACCCCTCTGCCTTCTGGCGACGGCACGCGCCGATACCTCTGTGTGGAGGTGACGGGCAAGGTGGATATGAGCGGGCGCATCCCTTATAGGCAGATGTTTGCCCAGGCTATAGCCGAATTGCACCAGCCCGATTGTGTCTACTGGTTTACTGCGGAGGATGAGCAGGAAATCCAGCGCCACAATCGTCAGTACCAGCAGGAGTCTGCCCCCGAAATGGTACTCTCGGAGCTTTTTGAGCCCACACTCAAGCACAGTAAGGAATGCTTCTGGACAGCGACTGCCATCCAGAAAGAACTCGGCAACCACCTGAAAACCAGCGATGTGCCGAACCTCACAGTCTTGGGTAAAGCCATCAAGAAGCTCCGTTGGAAGCGTTGCAAGAACGGCAATGTCAGAGGCTATTACCTCCACCTCCGCAAGACGGCATAGTAAGGGCGTAGTTAGTACCCTGTTTTCTCAAAACCTAGCCGCATGCATATATCTTATATTCAACCAAATACATCAAAAAGCGCCTCTGGCGCCTATGTTTTTATGATGTGTGTCATGCGTGGCCGCTAAACCTTGGAGATAACCTACATATCATGGGCCTGGAACAACCCAAGGAAATAACGGGCAAGTGACTCGTTAAAGACTAATCTTAAAACAAAAAAGCCATCCAAACGGATGGCTTTTAAAAGTGGAGTTACTGAGTTACTTGTCGAGTTCGGCAAGGTTCTGGGCAATCATCTCGTCGGTGACGGTGTAGTTCTGCAGGTCACCTTTGATGAATGACTCATAAGACGGCATGTCGATGAGACCGTGACCTGAGAGGTTGAAGAGGATGACCTTCTCTTCGCCTGTCTCCTTGCACTTGTTGGCCTCGCGGATAGTGGCTGCGATGGCGTGGGTGCTCTCAGGAGCAGGGATGATACCTTCTGTGCGGGCGAAGAGCATACCTGCCTCGAAGGTCTCGAGCTGAGGAATGTCGACACCGTGCATGTAGCCGTCCTTGATGAGCTGGGAGATAATCATACCGGCACCGTGATAGCGCAGACCGCCAGCGTGGATGTTGGAGGGCTTGAAGTTGTGGCCCAGGGTGTACATCGGCAGCAGCGGGGTATAGCCTGCCTCGTCGCCGAAGTCGTAACGGAACTGGCCGCGCGTGAGCTTCGGGCAGCTGTCGGGCTCGGCTGCGATAAACTCTGTGGTCTTGCCGTCCTTCAGGTTGTGACGCATGAAGGGGAAGGAGATGCCGCCAAAGTTGGAACCGCCACCGAAGCAGCCAATCACGATATCAGGATACTCGCCTGCCATTGCCATCTGCTTCTCTGCCTCCAGGCCGATGATGGTCTGGTGGAGACCTACGTGGTTGAGCACGGAGCCGAGGGTGTATTTACAATTAGGTGTGGTGGTAGCCAGCTCGACAGCCTCGGAGATAGCTGTACCCAGAGAGCCGCTGTGGGTGGGATCCTTCGTAAGGATATCCTTACCAGCGCGGGTAGACATTGAGGGAGAACCTGTTACGACAGCTCCGAAGGTGCGCATGATCGAGGAACGGTAAGGCTTCTGCTGCATGGTGATCTTCACCTGATAGACAGCACAGTCGAGTCCGTAGATCTTGGCAGCATAGCTGAGGGCAGCACCCCACTGGCCTGCACCTGTCTCGGTGGTGACGTTCGTGGTGCCTTCCTGCTTGGCATAGTAGCACTGGGGGAGGGCAGAGTTGATCTTATGCGAGCCCAACGGGTTAGTACTTTCGTTTTTGAAGTAGATATGGGCTGGTGTGCCGAGTGCCTCTTCGAGGGCATAAGCACGCACCAAGGGTGTAGAACGGTAGTATTTATACTTTTCGAGCACATCCTCGGGAATGTCGATCCATGCATGTTCTGTATCCAGTTCCTGTACACAGCATTCACGGGGGAAGATGTGTGCCAGGTCATCGACACCGAGCGGTTGCTTGGTTACTGGGTGAATGGGCGGCATGGGTTTATTGGGCATGTCTGCCTGAATATTGTACCACTGTGTAGGAATCTCACTCTCTTGGAGGATGAATTTTTTTTGTTTAGCCATAATTATAAAGTTTAGGATTGGTGATATCCGTGTGCAAAGGTACAAAAAAAAGAGAAAAGAGACGCGTGAAAGTAGAAAAATGTGCGTCTCTATGTTGTTTTTTGTTGCAAACTGTCAAGATATTCCTTGGGTTGCATGCCAAAGTGTTTCTTGAAACAGGTAGAGAAATAGCGTGGATCCTTGAATCCGACGCGATAGGCAAGGTCGCTGACGCGGATGTTGGGGTTCTCTTCTGCCAGACGGCTGGCTTCCTTCATACGAATATCGCGGATGAAGCTCGACACGTTGAGTCCTGTGATGGAGCGTAACTTATTATATAAGGTGGAAGTGCTGGTGCCCATCTCGGCGGCCAGACCATCGCGGTCGTAGTTTTCGTCTTCGATATGATTATATACGAATGACAGGGCACGATTGAGGAAATCCTCGTCGGGCGTAGAGACTTTCTCGGGCTTTTGCATCGTCTCTTCCATCGTCTGCATGCTGAATTCCCGCTGAATACGCCTGCGGTTCTCGATGATATTGTCGATGCGGAGCTTCAGGTCGCCGATGCGGAATGGTTTCTTCAGGTATTCATCGGCTCCAGCGCGCAGTCCTTCCTCGATGTCTTCTTCCTGGGTCTTAGCCGTCAGCAGGATGATGGGCAGATAGTTGTAGTTTTCGTCGGACTTTAGCACCTTTGTCAGTTCATAGCCGTCCATCTCAGGCATCATCACGTCGGATATGATCAGGTCAAGCCCCTTCTCATGGATAATCTTGAGGGCTTCGACACCGTTGCTGGCCAGATAGACCTTATACTGCGACTTCAGTGCCTGCTTCATCAACATGAGCAGCTCGACGTTGTCTTCCACGACTAGCAGTCTGTAGACATCTCTGTCGTCGTCCTCGTTTGCTTCAATGGTGTCTTCTGTCATATCTTCATTGACATCAGGGACAGCGGGGTTGAAGTCGATGATGGCATTCTTCGGTGCAGAAAGGTCGATATTCTGCTTGTCGTAGATCTGTTCTGGGGTGAAAGCCTCTTTATTAATAGGTAATGTAATGGTGAAGGTAGTGCCTTTTCCGACTTCGCTCTTGCAGGTGATGGTGCCATGATGCAGAAAGACAAGGTCGCGTGTGAGTGCCAGTCCCAGTCCTGTACCAATGGTGTGATGCTGACGATAGTCACCGTCGAGGAATCGCTTGAAGAGTAGTTTCTGCTTATCCTCGGGAATGCCGTCGCCTGTATCGCTGACTTCAATGATGATATGGTCATAGGTGCTGTTTGTCATTGCATTGAGGCTTACTTCTCCTCCTTCATGACAGTATTTGGCGGCATTCGAGAGCAGATTGTAGATGATCTTGTCGAGTTTGTCGGTGTCTATCCATCCCATCATGCTCTCTGGGTTACAGTTGACGGTAAACTTCATGTGTTTCTTGAGGATGAGTGGCTCCAGACATTCTGCCGTCTCGTAAACATAGCGCATCACATCGCCCTGGGCCACGAGCAATTTCAGTTCTCCCTCCTCCGATTTGCTTGTTTCTAGAATCTGCTGGAGTAGTCGGACCATACGCTGGATGTTTATCTGCATCATATCGTAGTCGCGTCCGAACTTGGGTTCTTCCTCGCGCAGCTTGTCTACGGAAGCGGAAATGACGGTGAGTGGTGTCAGCAGTTCATGGGTAATATTTGTGAAAATGGCACTCATCTGCAAACGGCGCCGCACACGCATGCTACGCAGGTACAAATTTCTACCTACGAAGAAGATAATGGTAAGAATTGCCAGTATCACTAGGATTAATAGTAGTATGCGTGAGCCCATATTATGGTTGAAATTCGGTGCAAATATAATGTTTTTATTTCAAAAACAACTCATTTATCCCTAAAAACAGCGCAAAAACCCACTCAAAATGTTTAAAATCCGTGAATAAAGGTTCAAAATGCGTCAAATCACGCATTTTGAACATCAAAAAACGCAGGCTGAACATCGTTTTGAAATAATGGTCGTATCTTTGCATCAGAAAAAGATTTTAATGGTTAAGGTTTATGGTTGATTAATTTAGTTTTTTAAGTAAATTTAAAGGAAAAGGCTCGTTGTGAAACGAGCCTTTTCTGATGGTTATACGATTGGATCTTTATCTGTTCAACAGGAAACGTTCAGCCTCGATGGCTGCCTGACAGCCAGAACCGGCAGCAGAGATTGCCTGACGATAGACAGGGTCTGCGCAGTCACCTGCAACAAACACACCTGGAATCTTCGTTTTAGGCGTACCGTTGATCTTCTTCAGATATCCCACCTCGTCCATTTCCAGCCAATCCTTGAAGATATCAGTGTTTGGCTTATGGCCTATGGCCAGGAAGAAGCCATCGATGGCAATATCGACCTTTTCTTCATCGGGCTCGCCCTTGCGCTTTACAAGATGCGCACCCTCCACACCGTTTTCGCCGAAGAGGCCGATGGTGTTGTGCTCGAAGAGAATTTCGATATTCTCACGCTCTCTGACACGCTGCTGCATCACCTGAGAGGCACGAAGGAAGGGCTTGCGCACGATGAGATAGACCTTCTTTGCCAGACCAGAGAGGTAGAGCGCGTCTTCGCAGGCTGTGTCGCCGCCTCCTACCACAGCTACGGTTTTCTTGCGATAGAAGAAACCGTCGCAGGTGGCACAAGCAGAAACTCCCTGTCCGTTATATTTGCGCTCATCGTCGAGTCCGAGATATTTGGCAGAGGCACCAGTGGCGATGATAACTGTATCTGCTTCAATCTCAGTACCGTCATCAGCGGTACAAACGTATGGTGCCTTGGAGAAGTCTACCTTTACAATCTCTCCATTACGGATGTCGGTACCAAAACGCTGTGCCTGCTCGAGCAGGTCCATCATCATTTGGTTGCCGTCGACGCCCTGCGGGTAGCCAGGGAAATTCTCCACTTCAGTGGTCTGAGTGAGCTGACCACCAGGCTGCATGCCGCTGTACTCAATGGGGCTGAGGTTGGCGCGGCTAGCATAAATAGCAGCGGTGTACCCTGCGGGACCGCTGCCAATGATTAAGCACTTGGTATGTTCCATGCTGTTATTTCAGTAGTTCTTCGATTTGACTGGCGATTTTGTCGATGTTCTCAGTAGGTTCAAAGCGGGCCACCACCTGTCCTTTCTTATTAATAAGGAACTTTGTGAAATTCCACTTGATGTCGGGCTTCTGCTTGTAGTCGGGGTCTTCCTTCGACAGCATATCATCGAGAATCGGCGCAATCTTGTGATTCATATCCCATCCTGCGAAACCTTTCTGCTCCTGGAGGAACTTGTAAAGGGGATCGGCATCCTCACCGTTGACCTTAATCTTCTTGAAGCGGGGAAACTCTGTGCCGAAGTTCAGCTTACAGAACTCGTGGATGCTCTCGTCGGTACCAGGAGCCTGCTGTCCGAACTGGTTGCAGGGGAAGTCGAGAATCTCGAATCCCTGAGCATGGTACTTCTTGTAAAGTGCCTCCAGCTCGTCGTATTGCGGGGTGAATCCACACTTGGTTGCTGTATTGACAATCAGCAACACCTCATTGGCGTATTCCTTCAAGGATACGTCCTTACCTTTTCTGTCCTTGACAGTAAACTCGTAAACGGTTTTCATTTTAAATTAGTATCATGTTAAGTACTTGGGGACAAAGATACAAAAAAGAAGTGAAAACAAGCACGTTTTCACTTTTTTTTACCAAATAAAAAGATGCGGCCAGGCATATGCAACTACCATGGACGCATCTTTTAATACTTTTGCGGTTGTTATCTTACTTCTTCGCAGCCTTACCGTAGCGGCTCATGAACTTATCAACACGACCTGCGGTGTCAACGAGCTTGCTCTTACCAGTATAGAACGGGTGAGAGGTGCTGGAGATTTCGACTTTTACCACTGGGTAAGTTTCGCCTTCGAACTCTACGGTGTCATTCGTCTTTGCAGTAGACTTCGTAAGGAACATATCGCCGTTGGACATATCCTTGAATACGACGGGGCGATAGTTGTCTGGATGAATACCTTTTTTCATTTTGAGTTAAAATATTAATGTTTAAAATACGATTTCACACTTTTGGGCTGCAAAGGTACGAATAATTTTTGATTCCACAAACTTTTTGTGCCTTTTTCTTTGTCTGCTCGGATTATTTTGCTAAATTTGCAGTCAGAAACTAAAAAATGGAACTATGATTATTATTGGAATAGCAGGTGGCTCAGGCTCTGGTAAGACCACCGTCGTCAAGCGTATCGCCAAGGCACTGCCGCCTCATTGTGTAGCCGTTGTACCCCTCGACTCGTATTATAATGATACGACGGAACTGACGCCCGAGCAGCGCAAACAGATCAATTTCGACCATCCCGATGCCTTCGACTGGAAACTGCTGACGGAACATATCAAGAAACTCAAGAACGGTGAGGCTGTCGAGCAACCCACCTATTCCTATGTCATCTCCAACCGCCTGCCTGAGACTGTCCATGTGGATCCTAAACCCGTCATTATCTTGGAGGGTATCATGACGCTGCACTACAAGAAACTGCGTGACATGATGGATCTGAAGATCTTCGTGGATACCGACAGCGACGTGAGACTTATCCGCAATATCCGTCGAGACGTTGTGGAGCGTGGCCGAACTGTCGATATGGTACTCGACCATTATGAGAACGACGTCAAGCCCATGCACGAGCAGTTTATCGAACCAACCAAGAAATTTGCCGATCTTATTATCCCTTGGGGGCGTGAGAATAAGCGTGGCATCGATATCCTGAGAACTTATATCTCGGGATTCGCTGAAGAAGTTATCGAGAAGATGCGGAAATGACCTTTCCTAGCGGGTTACCGGCAGATTGTCGTCGGAGCTGGCGTCTTCTTCTGTAGCCTCTGTAGCCTCGGTGATAGCCGGGGCTTCTTCGATGATTTCTTCTGCCACGGGAATCTCCTGTGCCTGCTTAAGCTTACGCTTGTCGGAATAGAATTTCATGGAATTAATCATCTCTGTGACACCATAGAGGAGTGAGCACCAGCCCAAGATGAGCATTGCCAAACTGACAGGTACCATGGGTTTGATGATCACATAGAGGCCGATAATCAGGATGACCGAGGGGAATATCCAGTAGCCAAAGCCGATTTTCCCGTATTTACGGGCATTCACCAGGTTCATATACTGGTTGATTGCACCCAAGATGAGGATAGCGCCGATGATATACATCAGGGCCGTAATGAACACATTGGGCGTCAGTGCCAACAACGCACCGAGAATGATGCTTCCCACACCTACGAGGGGGAATGTCGGCTTTTCTCCAGAAATAACATTGCCTGCTGCATCTGTGATCTTATACTCCGGCACATTTTTCCTGGCGTTCATATAGACAACCAAGGATATGATGCCCGACAAGAGGAACAGCACACCAATGGCAACGGTAATCCACGTTACCGTATTATCTGGGTATTTTATAAGTAGAATACCAATAGCGATGGCGCTAATGGAACGGAAAAGCGAGCTTTGTAATATCTTCATTTTTCTAAATGGTTCTTGTTTAACGATGCAAAAATAATAAAATATGGTGTAAATAACAAATTATTCAGTATTTTTGCACAAATTTTAAATAATGATGACAACTTTATACTTAGTCAGACATGGTGAGACGGTGGATAATGCCCGACAGATTATGCAGGGGCAGACACAGGGAGAACTCAATGAGAATGGCATCCGTCAAGCAGAACAGGTGCGCGACGAATGGGCAGACCGTCCTCTGGATGCAATTGTCGCCAGCGACTTGAAGCGTTCCGTCGATACGGCTAGCATCATCGCAGCGCCCCATCATCTGAAAGTGGAAACGACGCCCCTTTTGCGGGAACGTGACTGGGGCGGGTTTACGGGTCGTTATATCCCAGACCTGAAGGGAGAAGTGTGGCCTGATGACATTGAGACATTAGAAAACCTTCTTTCCCGGGCAAGCGAGTTCATCGCTTATATCAGAGATACCTATCCAGGAAAGAAGGTGCTGGCTGTAGGCCATGGGATTATCAACAAGGCCATCCAGGCAGTATATTATAAGAAACCAATGAGCGAAGTACAACGCATGATGAATGCTGAGGTGCGGGTGTTGGAACTCTGAATTAACGATGTCCGCCCATTCTTGCGCCACCACTATGCCCGTGAGAGCCACCGCCGTGGGAACCACCATGTGAACTGAAACCGCCACCGTGAGATCCGCCACTGCGAGAACCACCGAAGCTACCGCCACTGCGAGAACCACCGAAGCTACCGCCACTGCGTGAACCGCTGAAGCTGCCACCATGTCCTCCGTTGCGAGAACCGCTGAAGTTGCTGCTATTGTTGCGCATTTCGCTATGGCGGACGTCATTGTTCCTCATTTCGTTATGGCGGATGCCATTGTTACGTACCTCGCGGTCGCCACGATAGCCGCTGAAGTTGCCGCTACCACTTCTGTTTCCGTGGTGCTCAATCCTTCTTTCGCCATGATTCTCGAATCTTCTGTTTCCATGATTCTCTATCCTGCTGTGTCCACCGCCAGGATGCCCCGTGATACGTGTTGAGCTGTGACGAGGTCCGCGATAGTCTCCACGATTCCAACGGTCATGCATGCCGAAGTGGGCTCTGTGTGCGATACGGTAGTGGTTGCTGTGGCCGTGATAGTACCCATGCACTCCGTGACGGTGCCAGGCATGGCCTCCACGATAGGTTACATAGAAATGCGGACGTCCGAAATAGTAGTAGTCACGATGGGGGTAGCGTAGATAGACACCAAAGTGCCAGTAACCTGCGTCCCAGTAGAGTGGGCGATAGAAATAGCTGGCTGCTATAAAAGCATTCCACTGCCAGTCTAACAGGATATAACTCAAGTCGAGGTTGCGACGTTCCCAGTAGACACCATAGACATCGTCTCGGCTTGTTACACCCATCAGATAGTCAAGGTTGATCTCGTATGCTGCCTCGTACTGCTCATCAGTCAGATTCAGTTCATACGCCATCTTGTCAGTGAGGAACAGGGCCTCTCGGCGAGCCTGCTCATAACTCATTGCGTTTGCTGAGATGGTAACTGTTAACATCATCAGTGCGAAAAGTAACTTCTTCATAATCTTATCTCTTTTTTAGTTATTTAATCCCAGTATGATGGGTTCTTATTGTTTCACGATGCAAAGAAACAACAAAAATTGTATCTAAGCAAAGGATTTTCCCTAAGCAAGTTGGGGAAAATCCCTATAAGTGATTATTATTCGTTTTTTTTTTTGTAATTTTGCCCCCAAGAATCAAACGAAACCGTATAAATGAGGTGTTTACTGTCTATATTATTAATAATGTGGAGCCATACAGCTGTCATGGGGCAGGATCGTTCGCTTTTCGACAGCCTGCAGTATAAGGCGGAGTTGCAAGCTACACTATCAGGTGGAGACCATACCCCGTTATGGCTGAATGCCAATAAGAATGGTCTGAGCTCTCTGAAGAAGGCTAATGGCTATGTGCGAGGTGCTATCGAACGTCCACTGGCTTTGGATAATGGTCGTCGCTGGGGTATTGGCTATGGTGCCGACATCGCCTTGGCGGCAGGTTTTACGAGTACCCTTGTCGTTCAACAAGCCTATGTGGAAGCCCGCTGGCTGAAGGGTGTCCTTACCGTGGGTGCCAAGGAACAGCCGATGGAGCTGAAGAATCAGGAACTCAGCTCGGGTTCACAGACCTTTGGTATTAATGCCCGCCCTGTGCCACAGGTAAGACTGGCATTGCCCGATTATTGGATCGTTCCATACACGAAAAAATGGTTGGCTATCAAGGGCCATATCGCCTACGGTAAGACTACCGACGACAAGTGGCAGAAGGACTTTACCAATCAACAGCATAAATACACCGAAGGTGCACTCTATCACTCTAAGGCTGGTTATCTGAAGATTGGCAATCCCGAAGACGTCTTGTTTTCTGTTGAACTGGGAGCAGAGCTGGCCACTCAGTTTGGAGGAAAATCATATCGTTTCCATTCAGACGGTACCCCTGAAGAAGTCATCGTTCAGGAAGGAGGCTTGAAAGGTATGCTGCGGGCTTTTATCCCAGGTGGAAAAGATACCGTTGATGATGAATATACGGGTGGTGCAGGAAATAGCTTGGGCAGTTGGCTGGCACGTTTCAATTTCGACTGTGAAGAGTGGGGGTTCAGTTTCTATGCCGACCACTTCTTTGAAGACCATTCCTCTATGCTGTTCATGGATTATAATGGATATGGTGAAGGCTCAGAGTGGAATGTCAAAAAGAACCGCCGGTATTTCTTGTACGCCTTGAAGGATATACAATTGGGCGTTGAGATCCGGTTAGTGGATGCTCCTTGGCTGAATAACATCCTGTTTGAGTATTTCTATTCCAAATATCAGAGCGGTCCTATATACCATGACCACGACGAGGTCATCTCCGACCACATAGGCGGACAGGACAATTTCTATAACCACAGCCTTTATACAGGCTGGCAGCATTGGGGACAGGTGATCGGTAATCCGCTTTTTCTGTCACCTATTTATAACTCCGATCAGACGATAGAAGTAAAGAACAATCGTAGTAATGCTTTCCATTTCGGATTCTGTGGCGATCCTATCCCTGGGTTGCATTACCGAGTCCTTGGAACCTATCTGAAAGGTTTTGGAACTTATGACTCTCCTTACACGGAACCTCGTAAGAATTTCTCCCTCCTTTCCGAAGTCACCTATACCTTTGCAAACACTTCCAAACTGAAGGGCTGGAGCATGAGAGGTGCTTTAGGAATGGACTTTGGCAAACTCTTGGGTGATAATTATGGCGTTCAATTGACAATCGCCAAGACTGGCATCATTAAAAGGAATAAGAAATGAAGAAACTATTATCTATACTGACACTTGGCATACTAATGGTTTCCTGTGAATTGGAAACATCAGGGAACAAGGAATTGGACGGTTATTGGCAGATGGATCAGGTGGATACTTTGTCTACGGGTGGTGTCGCTGATACTCGCGAGGCTCTTGTGTTCTGGGGCATACAAGGTAAGTTGTTGCAGATCCGATTCTCTGAGGGTGGAAACTTCTTGGGCGAAGGCTTGTTCTTCAGGTTCAATAGAGACGGCAGCTACCTGACGCTCCATTCTCCCGTCCTTCACCATCTTTACGAGACGGATGAACCTATAGAAGATGTGGAAATACTCAAACCTTTTGGCATCTTCAACTTGGAAGAGGTCTTTTATCTCGAAGTCTTGAATGATGATGTATTGGTAGTGTCCAACGATAATCTTCGTCTGCACTTCCGAAGGTATTAGAAGTGCCTGCCGCTGATGATGCTGAAGAACGTCTGCATCAGAATCTTGAGGTCGAGCCAGAGTGAACAGTGCTCCAGATAGTATAAGTCCATTTCCAGACGAATGAGCATCTTCTCCATAGTGTCGGTATAGCCGTTGTGGAGTGTGGCATAGCTGGTCACACCTGGCCGCAGGGCATAAAGCCGTTCATAACGTGGATCGTGCTCCATAATCTTGTCGATATAGTATTTCCGTTCCGGTCGTGGTCCGATGAAAGCCATATCACCAATGGCCACATTCCAGAGTTGTGGCAGTTCGTCGAGATGATGGTTCCTCAGAAACTTTCCTACTCGTGTAAGACGCTGGTCGTTCCCATGTTGGAAGAGCAACGGCTCTTCGTCTTCAGCGTTGACCTCCATACTGCGGAACTTATAGATATAGAAAGGTTTTCCTCCCAGGCCGATACGCTCTTGCTTGAAAATTGCAGGCCCGCCGTCTTCCAGTCGGACTGCGAAGTAGCATATCAGCAACAGTGGCGAGAAGAGGACGAGGCAGATAACTGCGATACAGAAGTCAAGGGCTCTTTTCATAAGGTTTCGTCTAGTTTTTCGAAAACAGAATTGTTGCTCTTGTATTCCGGCACGATCTGCTTCATCTTTTTGACTGTAGCGGTCTCGTCAATCGTCTCACTGATGTTCTGCAGCTCATCGATATCCTTGCAAACAGCTTCATAATCGTATTCCCTGACACTCGCGATGCGTATCTTATTGTGGAATGAGGGCTTGGTGGTCTCAGCTACATTCAACAACTCTTCATGGAGCTTTTCTCCTTCACGCAGCCCTGTGTATTCAATCTCTACATTCTTGGCACCAGATAGCTGGATCATCCGTTTTGCCAGATCGTCAATCCTAACAGATTTCCCCATGTCGAAGATGAAAATCTCGCCACCATGTCCCTTTGTTCCTGCCTCTAGTACCAGTTTGCAGGCTTCAGGAATGAGCATGAAGTACCGAGTAACCTCACGATCCGTTACTGTGACGGGGCCACCATTCTTTATCTGTTCTTCGAATAGTGGGATCACAGAACCGTTAGAGCCAAGCACATTGCCGAAGCGAGTCGTGACAAATTGGGTCACGCCTTCCACTTTTCCTTCCTTGATGGCCTTGTCGAGACTCTGAACGTAGATTTCGCAGATACGTTTCGAACAGCCCATGACGTTAGTGGGGTTCACGGCCTTGTCAGTGGAAATCATCACGAACTTCTTAACCCCGTACTTGACGGCGAGGTCTGCTATTACGCGCGTACCATATATATTATTATGTACACTCTCACAGGGATTGTCTTCCAGCATCGGCACATGCTTATAGGCGGCAGCATGGAATACGTAGTCAGGACGATACTTTGCGAAAAGGGCATCCATGTGCTTCTTATGACAGATACTGGCTACCAGAATATGAGCCTGAATGTGGGGCCACTGCTTCTTTATCTTTAATCTGACCTCGTGCTGAGGTGTCTCGGCGGCATCAATCAGGATCAGATGGGCAGGCTCGAACTCACAGACTTGTCTGACGATTTCCTGACCGATACTGCCTGCTGAACCTGTAATCATGATACACTTACCAGTCAATTGCTTGCCAACATCTTTCATGTCGATGATGAATTCTTCGCGAGGCAGCAGGTCTTCGATGCTTATTTCTTTCAACTGGGGCATCAGGTCGTCGTCGTTCACCTCGTCCCATTCCTGTGCCTGCTGGGTCACGTAGATATGGATACCCGCCTTAATCAGGTCGTCGATCAAGTGTTCGTTGTTGCGAAAGGCCTCTTTCCTGTAGGGTGATACAATCAGCGCCTCAATACCTTCGTCAATCATCGTCTGTATCAGGTTCTCGTCGAGTTTATGTACCTTGACACCCATCAGAATTTTATCTTCTACCGTCTTGTCGTCTGAGATGAAACCCTTCAGGTCGAATCTGGCGGGATTCTCGTTTCTGATGTGTTTGGCAATGGCAATACCACCAAGTTTTACACCGTAGATATAGGCATATTTGGAGTTGATGCTGCGCAGAGATACATCGTAGATGGTCTTCACACCGATACGCACCATCCACAGCAGACAGGTACCCAGAAGTGTTGAGAGTATAATGTTTACTGGCGAAATGTGGGTAAAGTCTTGTTGTCCGGAGAGTAGGAAAGAAGTGCCAAGCGACAGCACTAGTCCTACCAGCATGGCATAGCCCACCTTCTTCAGGTCGACGAACGAGGAATATCTCAGGATGCCTGAATACGTGCGGAACAGACGGAAGCCGATGATATAGAATATCAGATAGGTAAGGATGCTGACGGAGATGCCACTGAAATAGAACACCAGATCCTTCCTGCCATGAATATGCAGATAAATCAACAGATAAGAGGCAAACACAAGGGTGCAGTCCATCAGGAAGATGCCCCAGAAAGGCAGCGACTTTCTGTTGAAGTACCAGTTGATGAGTTTGTGAAAGAACGCCCCGATGCTGGCGATGCTCTTGAAGGTGAGGAAGATGATCTTGAAATACTCTTTCACACTCTGGTGCTCAATGTATTTCATGTTCAGCTTGATCTTGTCGGGCATCACTTGCTCGATATAGATACGGTCAGGATCCTTGGCATTGCCCAGAATCTCATTCTCGTTGACATATTCTATCGAAGCATAGTCGGTAATTCCTGGTTTGACACTCAGCACCTTCCGTTGTTCCTCGGTGTACATCTCCACATATTTCCGCACTTCCGGACGAGGCCCCACAAGACTCATATCACCTTTAAGCACATTAAGGAGCTGGGGTAGTTCGTCGAATTTGTATTTGCGGATGAAATAGCCGATGCGGGTGATGCGGCTGTCATGGCTGCCTATCGTGATAAGCCCCTGATTGTCTGATCCTATCCGCATGGAACGGAACTTGTAGAGTCCGAAAGGTTTGCCGTCTTTTCCGATGCGTTCTTGGATATAGAAACCAGGTCCTTTGCTTTCCAGTCTGATCAACAGATAGATAACCAGAAACACAGGTGAGAGCACCAATAGTCCCAGGGCCGAAAAGAATATGTCGAAGAATCTGATCAATGTATGATATCCTTGAAGTTCGTCAGTAAGTAATCTACTTGCTCGTCAGTCAGTTTCGTGTGCAGCGGAAGAGTAACCTCGTTCATGAACTGGTTGTAGGCATTCGGATAGTCGTTGATGTCGAAGCCCAGGTTCTTATAGGCCGTCAGCATGGGCAACGGCTTGAAATGCACATTGCAGGCAATATCGCGTTCTGCCATCTTGACAATGACTTCGTTTCGATACTGCGAGTCCCGTCCCAGCAGTCTTACCTGATAGAGATGCCCCGACGAGGTGTGCTCACTTGTAAAGTGGTCACGCACCTGAATGTCCAGTCCTTCAAGCGCCTGGTTGTAGCGCTCGATGAGTTGTCGGCGTCTGGCGAGCATAGCTGGATAGCGTTTCATCTGTACTAGTCCGATGGCAGCCGTCAGATCGGTCATGTTGCTTTTATAGGCAGGAGTCAGTACGTCATATTCCCAAGCGCCAAGCTGGGTCTTGGCCAGCGCATCCTTGCTCTGACCATGAAGCGAGTTCAACTGGAATTGGGCGTAAAGCCATTCATCGTCGATGCCTGCCAGTGGCCGCCAGGTCAGCGCTCCGCCTTCTGCTGTGGTGAAGTTCTTCACGGCATGGAACGAGAATGATGTGAAGTCGGTAACTGATCCCACCATCTGATCGCGCCATTTCGCTCCGAAGGCATGAGCCGCATCATCTATGACAACTACGTGCCCCACTGCTTCCTGCAATGCATTTGCAGGCCTGAACAGGTGCTTCTTACTCTCTGCGACAGCCATTACCCGGGCATAATCGCAGGGAACACCGCCAATATCTACGGGAATCACCACCTTCGTCCGTTCATTGATTGCTTCTGCCAGCTGGTCGTAGTCCATCTCGTAAGAGTCGGGTTGTGTGTCTATCAGTACCAGTTTTGCTCCGACATGACAAACCGGACTGGCAGTTGCCGTATAGGTATAGGCCGATGTAATCACTTCGTCGCCTGGGCCGATACCCAGCATGCGAAGGATAGACTCCAGACAGGCAGTTGCCGAACTTTGGCATACTACCTTTTTCGTGTGACAGAATTCAGCAATCTGTCGCTCAAATTCCTTGGTGCGTGGTCCGGTCGTTATCCAGCCTGAAAGCAGCGCGTCGGCTACCTCCTTCACTTCCTGTTCAGTAATATCTGGTGGAGAGAAAGATATCTTCATAGGCTATCTGTTCGGTTGTACATTAATTGATTTGTAACCCATGACGAGTCCTCTCAGATAACCGAAGCCATAGCTCAGGTGGATATTAAAGAACACGTAGGGCATCAGCAGAATCAGCAGTGGCTGATAAGTGCGGATAGCACTCATGCCACCTACCACAAGACCGATGATGAGATATAACATTATCATGGCCAGATAGATATTCAGTACAAAGGGGGAGAAGATACAGGCAATTCCTCCCAGCACTAAGGCCAGCAGGAACAACAACGGGAAGAACTGACGCACCGTTGCCGGGGAACCCAGCTTCTTGTTGACTAGCGGCTTGTAAAGACCGTATTGGTAATACATGTGCCGCATCTTGCTGATGGTGTCTCTCGCCGTATAATTGATGATTACCTGTGGGATCAAATAAATCTTGCCGCCCAGGTTCAGCAGACGGCCGTTAAACTCGTCATCCTGATTACGAACCAGATCTGTGTCGAATGGTCCTGTCTTCTCAAACACCTCACGCTTATAGCAGCCAAAGGGCACTGTGTCGGTTTCCATAATCTTTGAGGCACCGATTTTGTGCATGGAGCCGCCCACACCGAAGGGATGACTCGAGGCGAGTGCAATCGCCTGACAGATGGGTGTGTCTTTGGCTGGCTGCGTGTTCCATACACCTCCTACGTTGTCAGCATTAAGTTCGTAAAGGTATCTTACGAGTTCCGAAATGTAGTTGGTAGGGTAGGTGCAGTGACCGTCAAGTCGCATAATCACTTCTCCTGTCGACTCCTCCAGCCCTTTGTTCAGAGCATAGGGAACAATGCGCTCAGGATTGTCGAGCAACTTGATGAATGGGTATTTTTCAGCGTATTTACTGACTATTTCACGGGTATTGTCAGTACTCCTGCCATCGATGAAGAGCACCTCGAGCTTATCCTGCGGATAGTCCTGCTCCAGAATCGACAGAATGCACCTTTCAATGAACTTCTCTTCATTGAAAAGCGGGCAAATGACTGATACTGTTCGAACGTTCATTTATACTTTAAACGTAGTTTTCTTGAAATTAGTGTGCAAAGGTAGTGTTTTTTTTGTAATTTAGGTTAAGTTTGCTTAAGAAAGATAGATATTATATCCATTTTTTGCTTTTGATCGCTTCTTCGAGCCACAATCTGCGCTCTTCGAACCATGCCTTTGCCTTTTCTATTGATTCTTCGACGGTAGTGGCCTGTCTGCCCCAGCGTTCTGTGTCGACCTTGAAGGCCTGATTCAGATTCTTACCTTCTTCAGATGCTGCCAGACGATCTAGATATGCGTAAAGTTTTATGAATAGCGAGTCTTTCTGGGCGTCCCACAGTTTTTCATAGGTTGTCGCCATCGATGTGTCTGAGCCGTTGGTGAGTAACCTGACAAAAAGTGGGTATCTGTGACTCTCCGACCATTCGCCAGGTGTCGACATAATCGCGTCGAAGTCCCACAAGTTGCCCATCTTTATCTTTGAGTTGGGAGTGTTGTCGTATTTCGTCATGAAGATGTTTGAACCAAACCCATCGAAATTGCCTAGGATATCCTGGGCAAGTACCCATGCGGCAAATGACTCGACATCGATATATTCCTGATAGTGATTGTAGTCGATAAGTGCCTCTTCCATCTCGTCCATGTAGCCTCTCAGATATGTCACTTGTTCTGGCGTGATGTCTTCGGGATCAGGATATTTGAAGGTGTATTTCACCTCGGGTGTCTCTGTCATGCGTGTTTCAAAATACAGGTCTTCGTTCCACCAATAAGGGTCGAGTTCAAAGATATAACCTTCTTTTGATACGTCCAGGCGCGTAGCCTTGCGCTTTACCGATTCCATCAGCAGGTAAAGTCCGCGTGGGTCACCGTTCAGTTCCAGATACACGAATTTGTAGGCAGGGGTCCAGGGTAGACCTAGCAGTTCACTGACCTTCAGACCGATAAGGGTGTTGAGCGAGGTCCGTTCGTCTGTGATGAGCACCCACTCTTTGTCTTCGTATTTCGCATCGTTGCGCCCCAGCAGGTCTGCCTTCTTCTGTAATTTCAGTTTATACCCTTTCTTACGTTTGTAGGCGCTGGAGTTTCCTCTTATCTTGATTGTCACGCCTTTTTCGCTCTCCTGATAGTCTCCACTGTCGTATAGAGTCTGACCGTCTTGTACGATGACCATCTTCGCACCAACCTTGTTGGCGTTCCTGATGCTTTGTCCAAGACAGCCTTCAGGCGCCTGCACCAGTTCACAAGTAAGTTCCTCGCCATTTACCGTTTCTATCATAACGGTGGGCAATTCAGGGTTTTGCGGCACAGGTGAAGGCTCGCTGTGATTGTTTTTTTCATCTTTACATCCTGCTGTCAACAATAGGATTGCCAGAAATGCAATGGTAAAGAATTTTTTGATGATATAGTTCATCGCCTTCAGGTTGTGCTGACAATAGACACTATGGGGCATTTTCCCGATTGAGACATGCTCTTTGTCGTTTACTTGGATGCTTGGTTCATATCTCACAGTCAAACCTGCTTGTCTGCAATTTTCGGCTAGGAATAGTTCCTCGCAGAACAGAAATATCGGGTAGTCGATCTTACCGCATTTTTGGAGATAATGTTTCGTGAGGATAATCAGCGATCCGTGTCCGGCATAGATGGTGCCTGGCTCAGCTTGAGTGTTGTATTTCTTCCTGCGATATGCCGTGTGGTGATAGGTGGTGTCGAGCAGGGGATACTGGTAGAATGCCTTCAGGATCTGCATCTTCCTGCGTGTCGGACGTGTCATCCTCTGTGGATTACGGTCTCTACCTTCCAATTGTGACCAGATGCGAGGGGCAATCCATCCCGTATCCTCAGGGCAGTCATAGGCAGCAAGGTTGATGAAGAAGTCCTCTGCCAGCGTCAAGTCCACATTGCTCACGATTGCGTAGTCATATCCGGTCACGTCCACATCCTGCATCAGTTTTTTTACGGCTCCGAAATAACCGGGATTATCCGCCTCGGTGTTGTTCGCCACAAAGGTGTCTACCTGCACCTCTTCGCCTGCTTTCTTGGCAGCCGCCTCAATCGATGTGAGATACGCGTCGCGCTCCTTGTCCGAATGATATGATACGCAAAATATGGCTATTCGCTTCATGGTTTACAATGATAGTTATGTTTTACGGTCAGCCAGGTGAGCCATGAGAGAAGGCCCTGAAGCACAGATACACCCAGATAGGCCCAGGCAAACTGGGTAATGGTGGTGGAGAATGCGAAGCTGACAACCATCACCACAAGACAGACACCTAGAATAATCGTGTTGTAAGGTATCACTGCTATGGCGTCGATAGGGTTCCTGAAAAGCAGGTAGATGGCCTGTGGCAGGATTGCCAGAATCATGATGCGAGTGAGGTCGGTTGCCACCACGTAGCTCCCTGCAAACAGCAGATACGTCAGGAAACTTGTAAAGATATAGAGGATGAGCGTTATCAGTAGTGAGGCTCCCAGATAGAGAAGGGTCAGACGGTTGATAAGCCGATTGGCAGCCTTGATTTCACCCTTGGCAATGCACTCTGAGACGTAGGGCAGAAGGATGATGCCCATGAAGGAGAACAGCGGGGTGACCATTGTCACGAAAGTGATGCCTACCGAGTAGTAGGCCGTCGACTGCAGCCCCTGTGCGTTGCTGATGTATATCAGCGGGAAAGCCGAGAGCGAGAAGAGGAAGAAGTCAGCCAACAGTCGTCCTGAAGAGTACTTTATGATGGTGTTCAGGTGCGATGTGAGTGGCGTGTCCGATGCGAAGGTGTCGTTACGCCGCGAAAACAGCCACAGTTCCCTGCCAATATAGAATGCCACGAGCAGTGTCGTCAGCACGAGCCACGACACGAACACCCCCTTCACCGTCAGTTCCGGCAAAAAGATCAAAGGCAGTACGATGGACAGCTGTACGCCGAGCTGGGCGCCGTTGTACCATTTGAAATTGCCCACTCCCCGATAGTAGGCATAGGCATACTGCGCCATTGCCAGCGCAAAGGCGTAAGCTAAGGCCACGAGCAGTAGACCCATGTTGCCACTCTGTCCGATGATGATATCCTGCATCTGAGAGGAGAACACCATGCAGACAAGGAAAACCAACAGCGATACACCTATTATATATATAAGGGCAGCTCCTAGTAATGGGGCAATTCTTCGCGGGGGCGTACTGTTGCGGTAAATCGGTATATAGCGGGGCAGGGCGATGCCCACTCCTGCCAGCATTACGAACGACAGCACCTGAACCGAACGCTTGATGACGTGATATTGTCCGAAATCGTCAATGCTCAGACGGCTCGCCAACAGTTTCGTGATCACAAACGAGCAGAGCATAATGGTAATCTGCAGCGAGAAGGTCCAGACCACGTCCTTGCCCATTCCTGAGTTCAGTTTGTCCTTGATCAGCTTCAGCATGTCTCAGTCTTTGTTTGCAGGAAGTGGAACAATATATAGGCCAATACGAACATGGCCACATAGCTCATATAGGTAAAGAACGAGGCTACGAACGACCAGAGCAGATAGGCATATACGGCCGTGAGGATCGTCTGGTTCAAGTATGTCAGGTTGCCTGCCACAAGGTTTTTCAGTGACAACTTCGACAGAAAGCCCACGACGAACATTGCAAGCAGCGCTCCTGCCTCGCCGAAGTCCTCAATCAGCGGTCGGAAGATCGTGAAGATGTTAGAGATGCCCGAATAGCCGTTTTGCCCTACCTGATAATATTCCTGATATAGTCCCTGAATGCGCTCCTCGATGCCCAGTGCACTGGAGATGCCAAGGAAGGTCTTACCGCCCCAGGCATAAGACGCTGGTTCGTGAGTGGTAAACCACATGTCGAAACAATGGAAGTGCCCAAGAGCGTAAGTCACGAACTTCTCGCTGATGTCAAGGATTGTTTTCTCGCTCACCTCTCCCGTTCGGAACACCATCGAGAAGAACAGAATGCCGAAGAACCCCATGAAGCCCAGTATTGTGTATAATAGCGTCAGAGGCTTGAAACGGATGGGCACCCCATAGCTGAAGCAGCTTACCAGATAGCCCGAGAACCACAGGATAAACCCTGTAATCATCGCCATCTTCATCGACTGCGTCAGCGCGATGAACATACCCGGTATCAGTGTCAGCATACACACCACTCGCGTCCACTTTCCCACCCATTTGTAGCAGAATCCGCCCAGCAGAGGAGCTGCATAGCAGAAAATCAGGAAGAACTGGTTAATCGCGTTCGACACATCCCCTTGGAAATAGCGGTCTTCAGAGATACCCTTATTCATGTTCAGCAGATCCTGCATGCTCAGCAGCGCCTGCAGCGAGAACCCATGGAGGATAATCGAGTAGAGCGGGTTCACCATTGCACCAACGAACAGGATGAACACCAACGGCAATGCACGTTCCCGTCGGAATTCAAGCTTTGTGCCAGAAGGGGTGGGGTGGATACAGTAGTCACAGAAGATGGTGCCGACGATGTAGCTGATGACACTGACCACAATGAAAAGCACACCGCTGAACCTCAGGGCGATGAATTCCTGCAGCGCCAGCACGGCTACGGTAAAGATAATCCACATCACAGCAAATATCCCCGCAGGCTCCAGTCTGAGAATGTAGTTTCTCGACAGGAGTAGCAGTACGATAATCAGTGCAAGGATGAGGAAAGTCATACCTTCAGGTTATTGCTTCCTGTTGCGTTCACGTACGAAGATAGTGCAGGCGGGCAGGAAGAGTCCCAGCAGGAAGGCACCGAAGATGACGTTCTTCTTCACGGGCGAGCTCTGCTCCTTTACGCCGAGTGGCGGTGTCAACACGCGGATGTCGGTCTTCATGGCCTTCATCATTTGTGCTTCCTCGCGCTTCTGCAGCAGGAACACGTAAACCTCATTGAGAACGCGCCAGTCGCGCTCGTCAGTCAGTCCGCCGATAAATTTCTTAGGGGCTGATGCGAGCAGTTCCTTGCCCTCGTTTTCCTTCTCGATCACACCCTTCAGCTGGAGTTTGATCTGCTTGATGGCGTTCTCGGCTGATATGAGCACGGCATCGTGCATCGCCTTGAGCTGTACGTCCATGTCCTTCACGAGCGGACTTTCCTTACTCGAACTGGCAATCAGTTTGTTGCGCTGTAACTGCAGCGTGTTGTATTGCGTCAGCTGTTCTGCCAGCGCCTTGTTGTCAGCCACCAGAATGGCGGGCAACAGCTCGTCGGTCTTCGACTCGTCGCGCAGATAGTCGCGCACCGACTGAATCATGTAAAGCTGGCTTTGCAGTTCCATGTGAGCCGTCGTAATGTCCTTCGCCCCTTCAGCATAGGCCTTGGCCATCACCTCCAGATCGGGCATCATCGTCTTGCTCTTATAGTCTGCCACCCGTTTGTCAAGCGTCTTCAGCTCCATTTCCAGTGAGGCCAGACGCTCCAGCACATACTGTTCCATGATGGCCGACTCCTTGTCTTTATCCTCGTTGGTTTCCTTGCGGTATTCGGCAATGATGGCATTGATGATATCCGTTGCACGTTGCTTCGACACGTCCTTACACTTGATGTCGATCACCGAGTTGTCACGGCTGCTCACGTTCACGTTCAGCCTTTTCTTCGTCAGCAGTTCCACCACCTCCATCGGCTCGGTGCGTTTCACGGTGATGGTCACCTCGTCATCCTTCATCTTTGGAAGATAGGGCGTCGCCTTCACCTCGATGTCGCCGATCGAACTCTTCAGCGTCGAGTTCACCTTGCCTGTCAGCTCGTCGTCGAATGTGTCGTCGTTCTTCTTCAGCTTGTAGATCCTGATGTCGCCGTTCTTGTTCAGGTCGAGCTTCATCCTCACGTCGTCTTCCTCAGTGATGTTCTTGAAGGTCACCACCACGGGCTGCTCCTCGGCATAGAGGTCTTTGTTGCGGATGCCTTTGATGGTGTAGGTCATGTCGAGGTTCAGCTGGTGTACCACGTTCAGCAGCAGCCAGTTCGACTGTATGGCAGCCAGTTCATTGTATACGTTCGAGCCGCCAAAGCCGCCCAGTCCTACAAGTCCGCCCAACTCTGCCAGTCCGCCCAGCTGTCCCATGAGTGCGCCCATGCCGCCCTGCTCCTTCACGAGTATCTGGGCCTTCTTCGTGTACTTTGGCGGGGTGATCACCAGATAGGCAATGGCCAGCAGCATGACCGTGACCACCGAGATAGCAAACCATTTCCATTTGGCGAGACACAACTTGATGAACTCGCCGATAGTCAGTGTATTGTTATTTGCCATGATTGTTTATTTAAAGATAAGTACGGCTACGGTCGTCAGCACTGAGATGGCCGAGAGCCAGAATGAGGCTTTGGTAATCTCACTGGCATTGGCTGTCGACTGGCGCTTTTTATAGTTGTTCGGGTCTACGTATACCACATCGTTCTGCTGCAGATAGTAGGCAGGCGACTGCATCAGCGACTTGTGATCCTGCAGGTTCAGCACGTAGGCCACCTGGTGGTCGCCCTCCGTTCGCAGCACCTTCACCTCGCGGCGGTTACCCGTGATATTCATGTCGTTGGCCTTACTCAGGGCCTGAAGCACGCTTGTGCGGTCGCTTGTAAACTCATAGAAACCGGGTTTCAGCACGTCGCCGAGCACTGAGAATCCCATGTTGGTATATTCCACTGTCACTACGGCGTCCTTGGCCACATTCTGCTCGGCCAGCGTCTGCTTCAGGTGCGTAGCCAGCTCGTTACGGGTCAGCCCTGCAGCCTTCACCTTGCCCAGCAGCGGGAAGTCGATGAAGCCGTCGGGGTCAATGGTATACACCGATGTGCCTCGGCTCTGGCTGATTGACTGCAGCTCTGAATAGCCGATGATCTGAGCTGTCACGGGCAGGTTCAGCACGTTGTTCAACTCTGCCGACTTGGTGTTGACGACAATCGACAACTGGTCGGATGGCATCAGTATCAGGCCCTTTGAAAAGATGGTATTCACAATCTCGCCGTCCTTCAGGTCAGGGAAGTACGATACGGTTTTCGGGGTCGTGCAGGCCGTCAGCATCAGGGCTGCAAAACCTGCCGCGAATAGGGTTCTAAGATTCATATTCACCTTATTAATAAACAAAATTGCTGCAAAGGTACTGCTTTTTCCGCTAAAATTTGCATATTCCAAGAAAAAATCGTATCTTTGCACCCGATTTTACGGAATCGACACCTGGGGTTGACTGGATTTGACAGCGGGTTGAGATGGTACGTAAGCACGCGGAGGCTTGTTGGTTCCCTCCATAATCCGAGCTGGCGAAAAATTAATTGGCAACAATGAGTATGCTCTCGCTGCTTAATCGAAGTACAGTAGATTGCTAGCTTAATTTCTCTGCAAGGCGGAGAAACGAGACGTCGCTCCAAGGATGTTGTTCCGAATCTGAGGATCAAGCGGCGCAGGTTAAATCGGAAATAGTCTCTGTAGGCTCCGATGCAGGGATGAAATTTAGGGGCTAAGGCAGCAGTTGGTGGTCCAGGTCTTGCTGTTGCTCGAAAACCGAAGGCTGGAATAAGCGTGTAGAAAGCGTATGGTTTCCCTGTTTGGACGAGGGTTCGACTCCCTCCAGCTCCACAAAAAGCCTTCCCACGGGGGGAGGGTGTTAACTAAAAAATTTTAACATTATGAAAGGCAACAGTCTTTTTAACGTATGTGCGTTAGTAGTATTGATGGCTTCGGTGTCATCGTGTGAGAAAATGGTGCTTAACGAGCAGTCAGGAAAGGACATCCCGGAGGATGCCAATGTGGTGGTGCGGGTGACTCAGTTCGAGCAGATCCCGTTCGATTCGCGAACGCGTACAGATGTGGCAAATGTCTGTACACGACTATGCTTTGACGTCTACGACGAGAGTGGTGAAAAACTGGATTATCTTAATCAGAAGTCGGATGATGCGAACTTCGGCATCGCCTCATACTCATTGCCGGAGGGACATTATTACCTTGTTGTCATTGGCCATAGCGGCACCAAGAACCCCAGTTTCTATGCCAATGGTAAGATCTCTATTACTGGTAAGGAACTGGGCGATACGTTCTGGACCTGTGAAGAACTGGAAGTCGGGTCAGAGCGGATTGATATGGATGTGGTCCTGAAACGTATTGTTGCGATGGTGCGTTTTGTGCCTACCGATGCGCTGCCGTCTACGGCCAACTGGATGCGCTTCGCTTATAAGGGAAGTCGTGGCACCTTCAGTGGCTACGACGGCTATGGAACGACCAATGCGAAACAGACAGTGGAATTGGATGTGGAAAACGGACAGAGTCAATTCGAATTCTACATGATTCCCCATGAAGAACAAGATGATTTGACCGTTGAAGTTCTGACGAAGCACGTGGATGGCAACATCATTGATAATCTGTCAGAGAAGACCATCGAGGGTGTACCGGTACGTAGAAATTGTATTACAATCTGTAGGGGAAATCTCTTTGACAATGAAAGTACGATGGGGTCTTCCTGTTTTACGATTTCGGTGGATGACGAATGGGACGAGACCATCAACAAACCTTTCTGAATGGCCCTGGTCAAGCAGAAATATATTAAATAATGTTGTAAAGTTACGCTATTCGAACCTTTTTCATTACTTTTGCACCTACATGGCAAAAGAACAAAGTAATACCCGGGAACGACAGCGAACGGACCTTCGGGAGCCGCGACGCTATAAGGTGACGATCTACAACGACGACTTCACCACGATGGAATTCGTGGTGAAGATCTTGACAGAGGTGTTCTTTAAGAGCGAGACTGAGGCTGAGGCACTGATGTTGCAGGTGCACCACTCCGACAAGGCGGTGGTAGGCATCTACAGTTATGATGTGGCCACCTCAAAGGTGCGGAAGGCCACGAGTATGGCTCGTGAGGCTGGCTTTCCGCTTCGTCTGACCGTTGAGCCCGAGAAGGAGTGAGAGTGAATTGTGAAGCGTGAAGAATGGCAGAGATAAGACAGACAGAGCGTGCAGCCAAGGTGCTGAACGACACAATGAAGTGTTGTAAGGAATACAGACATGAGTTCATCATGCCGGAACACTTGTTGTTTGTGTTGACGGATGAATTCAACTTCAACAGGATGTTCAACATCTTTTATCCGATAGAGACATTCGTGGAGCGTCTGGAAGAGAAGTTGGAGGACATCGAAACGGTCCCCGAAGGTCAGGACTATGAACCCGAAGCGTCCACACAACTCGGAAAGGTGATAGAGTTTGCTTGTCAGCAGGTGCTGAACAGCAGTGCGAAGGCTCTGGACCTGCCGCATCTGGTGATGGGGATCCTACACTTGGACGAGTCGTGGGCCTCCTATCTGTTGAAGGATGCGTTGGGTACAAAAGAAAGCAACTTCATGAGTGAGCTGATCAGTGCCTATGAGTTTGATGACCATCTGGAGGAAGAGACGGGCGAAGGAAAACATGAGGCGGCCTGGCGCCGACTCGTCACCTGCATGAACGACCTCTACCAGAATCACAATCCGCTGATCGGTCGCGAACGGGAACTGGCAAGGACCATCCAGGTGCTGTGCCGACGTGACAAGAACAACCCGTTGCATGTCGGTGAGCCAGGTGTCGGTAAGACAGCTCTGGTCTGGGGACTGGCGAGGATGATTGAGGAAAGCGAGGTGCCCGAGCGGCTGAAGGGCAGTCGCATCTATCAGCTCGACATCGGCACATTGTTGGCGGGTACACAGTATCGTGGTGACTTCGAGAACCGCATCAAACAGATCATGGACGGTATCCAGGAGGAGAGCGACAGGAATATCGTGTATATCGACGAGATCCATACTCTTGTGGGTGCCGGTGCCACGGGTGAGGGTTCGATGGATGCGTCGAACATGCTGAAACCTTATCTCGAGACGGGAAGCATACGTTTTATCGGTTCGACGACCTACGAGGAATATAACCGCCATTTCTCCCGTTCAAAAGGACTGGTGCGCCGTTTTCAACAGATCGACATCCCTGAGCCGACACCGGAGGAGACCAAGCACATCGTGAGGCAGTTGAGAGAGCAGTATGAGAAGTTCCACGGGGTGACCTACGACGAGGCAGCCCTCGACTTCGCGGTGGATGCGAGCTATAAGTTCGTGAACGACCGGTTCCTGCCTGACAAGGCGATAGACCTGATCGACGAAGCCGGAGCTAACTGTCAATTGTCAATTCTCAATTCTCAATTAGTGACGAAGGCGGATATTGCTGATGTGCTGGCGAAGACCTGTAAGGTGGATGCGATGGCCATGAACGACGATGAAGACCATGCACAGTTGGAGACGCTGGCACCGCGGTTGCTGTCAAAGATCTATGGTCAGGATGAGGCCATCCGTCAGGTGGTGGAGGCGGTACAGCTGTCGAAGGCTGGACTGCTCGACGACAACAAACCTCTCGCCTCGCTGTTGTTCGTCGGTCCTACGGGTGTCGGTAAGACCGAGGTGGCCAGGGTACTGGCTAAGGAGCTGGGCATCGAACTGTTGCGTTTCGATATGAGTGAATACACCGAGAAGCATACCGTTGCCAAACTTATCGGCTCGCCTGCGGGCTATGTGGGATATGAGGATGGCGGATTGTTGACAGATGCCATCCGTAAGACGCCCAACTGTGTGCTCTTGCTCGACGAGATCGAGAAGGCACATCAGGACATCTACAATATCCTGTTGCAGGTGATGGACTATGCCCGTCTGACGGACAACAAAGGTCGTAAGGCCGATTTCCGCAACGTCATTCTGTTGATGACCTCGAATGCGGGTGCCCAGTTTGCGGGGCAGGCGAATATCGGTTTCACTGGTGGCGTCTCACGTGGTGAGGCCATGCTGAAACAGGTGAAGAAGACCTTCAAGCCTGAGTTTATCAACCGCCTGACGGGTACGGTGGTGTTCAATGATATGGACCGTGAGATGGCTACGCTGATTCTCAAGAAGAAACTGGGTGAGCTGCAGGAGAAACTGACCGCCAAGCAGGTGACGATGACGGTGAACGACGAGGCTTTCGGTCTGTTGTTGAAGGAGGGCTATACCCGTGAATATGGTGCCCGTGAGATGGATCGTGTCATTGCCCAGCGGTTGAAGCCTCTGTTGATGCGTGAGATACTCTTCGGCAGTCTGAAGCAAGGTGGACATGTCGTCATCGAGACACAGGCCCAGACCCTCGTTTGCCGAAAAGTGCCTTGTCAGCCAGAAAGAGGGTGATGGCCAGGGTAACAATGGAGACGGCGATGCAGCCGATAGTCATGTGAAGCATCGCGAGGAAGGCGTTGACAGGTGTCATACCTCCAAGGAAAAGTCCACAGAGCAATAGAGGCATGGCCGTCAGACCGAGTGTCGTGAGATTCGCGATGGTCGGGGAGAGGATGGCCAACAGACTCCGTCGGAAGAACGGTAATAAGGCCTTGAGGTGAGTCAGTCCGTTGCCCCGCAAGAACTCATATTGTTGCTGGTCGGTGTGGAGCGCAGAGACATAGGTGCTCAGACCCCGTATCATCATGGCTGTGGCGTGTCCCAGCAGTAAGGCCATGACGGGTACGAACCAGCGGGGATCGAAGATACGGACGGGCAGCACCAGTCCCAATAGCCACAGTCCTATGAGAAACACCCCCATAAACAGTCCGGCACTGGTGGGCAGCATCAGCTTGCGGATATCCAGCTTACAACGTTTCAGCACGATAAAGGCAGAAATGCCCGACATCACCAACAGCCACGCCAGGGAGAGCCAGGCGTTGTCGACTTTGATCAGTCCCCATACGATAAGACAAAGCACCAGCAGCTGTGCGACCATACGGCCGACGGCTACAGCAAACGACTGGAGCATCTTGCGCTCCAGGACATACAAGGCCCCTGCGGGAATCAGCAGAAGGAGCAGCCCGAGAAGGGTATGTAATAATAGTCCTGTGTTCATATCTTTAACGTGTCTAAATCAATGACTTTTTGGGCCTGGGCCACAATCTGGTGTTTGCGACTGGCGACCAGCACAGTCTTTCCCCTTGCGACCTGTTGCAGCAGAAGTGCTGTCATGCGCTGCGTCAGCTCCGGTGTCAGATGGGCAGCGGGTTCATCGGCAATCACGATGGGCTTGTCTGCGGCTTCACAGAGGGTCCGCTCTGCCAGCGAGAAGATCTCCTCGGGGGTCAGCGGCTCTGGCTGAGACACCGTTGCTGACGGGGGTAGGAGAGCGTTCCATACGCCATACTCCTCAGCTTCGCACACCGGTGGCTGCGGTGCCCTGTAGTGGTGTGTCAGGCGTTGCATCTCCTGTGGCAGGTACACCATCAGGGAACGGAAAGCATGAGCCGAGCGCACCGTCAACAGTTCGCCGTCGATACTGACAAAGCCCTCCTTGACGGGCAGGAATCCCATCAATGTCCTGATGAGGGTGGTCTTGCCCGATTGTTCAGAACCTGTGATACACGTCAGCTGTCCGTCGCGGGCAATGAAGGAAAGACCTGACACCAGCGTCTTCCCCCAAGCTGTTATCGTTGTGTCCTTGACCTCAAGCATCTCAATTTTTTCTGCAAAAATACAAAAAAAAGGAAAAAGTGACTAGTGAATAGTGAAAAAATAACTAACTTTGCACCAAAATTATGACTTTCGGAGCAGAAAAAGGCAAAAACCGGTGGCGACTACCCGCAGAATGGGAGCCTCAGGAGGGTGTGCAGCTGACATGGCCGCACGCTGCGACAGACTGGGCCCCGATGCTGGAAGAGGTCATCGCGGTCTATCGGGAGATGGCTCGTGAGATTGCCAAGCGTGAACGGCTGTTGGTCGTTGCACCTCAGAATGCAGCTTATGATTGTCTCCGCATAATCTGTGACACCAACGATACCTGGGCCCGTGACCACGGCTTCATCTCTTTGGTTGATGACCAGGGACATCGTCGGCTGTTGGACTATCAGTTCAATGGTTGGGGACAGAAGTTCGAAGCGGCCCTCGACAATGCCATCAACCGCCGACTCTACGATGCAGGAGAGCTCGAAGGTGAGTATGTGGACTGTCTGGACTTCGTCCTTGAGGGCGGTTCTATCGAGAGCGACGGTAAAGGGACGTTATTCACGACTTCTGGTTGTCTATTGGCTCCCCATCGCAATCAACCGCTGACAAAAAGTGAAATCGAGGCCCGTCTGCTGCACGATCTGGGCGCCGAGCGCGTATTATGGATAGACCACGGAGGATTGACGGGTGACGATACCGACGGACACATCGACACACTGGTACGCATCTGTCCTGACGATACCTTGTTATATATAGGTTGTGATGACCCTGAGGATGAGCAATACGAGGAGCTGAAGCTAATGGAAGAACAGCTGATGACCTTCCGAACCCTCGAAGGACGGCCTTACCGGCTCCTGAAACTGCCGATGCCGCGACCTGTCTATGATGAAGGCGAGCGGTTGCCGGCCACCCATGCCAACTTCCTCGTCATCAACGGTGCCGTGCTCTGTCCCACCTACGGACAGTCCGACATCGACGCTGAGGCCCTGCGTATCATCGGCGAGGCCTTCCCCGATAGGGAGATCATCGGCATCGACTGTCGTCCGGTCATCAGACAGCACGGCAGTCTGCATTGTTGTACCATGCAGTTTCCGGAAGCGAAAATAGTGAATAGTGAAAAGTGAATAGTGATGAAAGAACTGAAGATCGGATTCCTCCAACAGCATAATACGGCTGACACGAAAGATAATATCCTTCGTCTGGCGGAAGGTATCAGCGACCTGGCCAAACGGGGTGCACAACTCATTGTACTCCAGGAGTTACACAACTCGCTGTATTTCTGTCAGACAGAGTCTGTAGACAACTTTGATCTGGCTGAAACCATTCCAGGCCCTTCTACGAAACTTTTCGGTGAACTGGCCCGGCAGTTTGGCGTGGTCATCGTCACCTCACTCTTTGAAAAACGGGTACCCGGGCTTTACCACAATACCGCTGTCGTCCTGGAGAAAGACGGCAGTATCGCCGGCATCTACCGGAAGATGCACATCCCCGATGATCCGGCTTATTACGAGAAGTTCTACTTCACCCCGGGCGATCTGGGCTTCCATCCCATCGAGACCTCTGTCGGGAAACTCGGTGTGCTGGTCTGTTGGGACCAGTGGTATCCCGAGGCAGCCCGTCTGATGGCACTGCAGGGGGCGGAGCTTCTGATCTATCCTACGGCCATCGGTTATGAGTCGAGTGATACGCCTGAGGAACAGGAACGTCAGCGCATGGCCTGGCAGACCGTGCAGCGTGGACATGCCGTTGCCAACGGCCTGCCCGTTGTCACCGTCAACCGTGTAGGCCACGAGCCCGACCCCAGTGGTCAGACCAACGGCATCCAGTTCTGGGGTAGCTCCTTTGTGGCAGGTCCTCAGGGTGAACTCATCTATGAGGCCGGCACCGATGAGGAAGAGAGCATCATCGTGGAACTCGATCTGGACCATTCCGAACAGGTCCGTCGTTGGTGGCCCTTCCTCCGCGACCGTCGCATAGAGGAATATAACGACATTACACGTAGATTTATTGATTAAAGAGCAGATATGAAAAAGATGTTATTTGGGGCGGTTGCAGCCCTGTTTTTCCTGCCGTCGTCATTGATGGCACAGGACAATGAGAATAAGGACCTCGAAGCTCATGTTGAGGCCAGTATCGTCAGCCACTATATGTGGCGTGGTATAGATATGGCTGGTGTCAGCCTCCAGCCTGAGCTCAGCGTATCCTGGAAAGGACTCTCGTTGACTGCTTCTGGTAGCGCAGGCTTCGATAAAGAAGACTTGCAGGAGATCGATCTCAATCTTGGTTACCAGAACTGGGGCTTTAATGTCGGTGTTACCGACTACTGGCAGACGGGCATTGACGCCGAGGACCGTTTCTTCTATTATAACGACAAGAAGACGCCCCACCAGTTGGAGGCCAATATCGGTTACAGCTGCAAGTATGGTTCTCTTCAGGCCTACACCATGTTCTGGGGCGAGGATTATAAGGCCAACGGCGACCGTGCCTACTCCACCTTCATCGAACTGTCGGTGCCTTTCCGTGCCGGAGGACTGGACTGGGATCTCCGGGCCGGTGTCACGCCGATGGAGAGTGCTGGTGTTCAGTACACCATCGTCCCCGAGGGTGCTGTCGAGGGTTTCGGCATCATTAAGAAGGAATATCTCTATGGTGGCAAATTCACCTGTAACATGGCATCTATCCGTGCTACCAAGACCTTGGAGTACAAGAATATCAAGATTCCCGTATTCGCAGAGTTCCATGCCAATCCCGAGCTGAAGACCGCCAGATTCCTGGCAGGTGTCAGTGTGGTGGTATTCTAAATCGCAAACTTCAAACAACTAAATTGAATTGAACATGTCAAACAACCTGAGATTCCAGGTCGTTGAAGAGGCCTTCAAGAAACAGGCCAAAGAGGTGAAAGTACCTACCGACCGTCCTTCCGACTATTTCGGCAAGTATGTCTTCAACCGCCAGAAAATGTATAAATATCTGCCCTCAGATGTCTATGATAAACTCATCGACGTCATCGACAATGGGGCACGTCTTGACCGTAGCATTGCCGACGCTGTGGCCGCCGGCATGAAGAAGTGGGCCCTGGAGATGGGCGTCACCCACTATACCCACTGGTTCCAACCGCTCACCGAGGGCACGGCCGAGAAGCATGACGCCTTCGTAGAACACGATGGTAAGGGTGGTATGATTGAGAAGTTCTCAGGGAAATTGCTCGTACAGCAGGAACCTGACGCTTCGTCGTTCCCCAACGGTGGTATCCGTAACACCTTCGAGGCCCGTGGCTATTCTGCCTGGGACCCCACCAGTCCGGTGTTCATCATCGATGACACGCTGTGTATCCCAACCATCTTTATCGCCTATACCGGTGAGGCGCTGGACTACAAGGCTCCGCTGTTGCGTGCCCTGCATGCTGTAGGCAAAGCCGCTACGGACGTCTGCCAGTATTTCTATGATGATGTGGCCAAGGTGCAGGTCAATCTGGGTTGGGAACAGGAGTACTTCCTCGTCGATGAGGGCCTTTACTCTGCACGTCCCGACCTGTTGATGACGGGTCGTACGCTGATGGGTCACGAAAGTGCGAAGAACCAGCAGATGGACGACCACTATTTCGGTACCATCCCCGACCGTGTGCAGGCCTTCATGAAAGACCTGGAAATCCAGGCACTCGAACTGGCCATTCCCTGTAAGACGCGTCATAACGAGGTGGCACCTAACCAGTTTGAGTTGGCACCGATCTTCGAAGAGTGCAATCTGGCTGTCGACCATAACATGCTATTGATGTCCCTGATGAAGAAGGTGGCCCGCAACCACGGTTTCCGCGTGCTGTTGCATGAAAAGCCCTTCGACGGCATCAACGGTAGCGGAAAGCATAACAACTGGAGCCTGACGGCAGAACGCTCGAATGGCCATGTGCTACTGCATGCACCCGGCAAGACCGATGCGTCGGATCCTGCGGCAACAGCCAACGAGACCCTGCGCTTCGTGACCTTTATCGTTGAGACACTGATGGCCGTTTACAAGCACAACGGTCTGTTGAAGGCCTCAATCATGAGTGCGACGAATGCCCACCGTCTGGGTGGCAACGAGGCTCCTCCGGCCATCATCTCATCATTTCTGGGTACCCAATTGACAGAGTTGCTCGACCACATCGAACAGTCGGACAAAAATGAACTCTTCAACCTAAAGGGCAAGCAGGGTATGGAGATCGACATTCCGCAGATTCCTGACCTCATCATCGACAATACCGACCGCAACCGCACCTCACCCTTTGCCTTCACGGGTAATCGCTTTGAGTTCCGTGCCCCGGGCTCGAGTGTCAACTGCGCCTCGGCGATGATTGCGCTGAATGCCGCCATGGCCGAAGCCCTTATCGACTTCAAGAAACGCGTAGACCAGAAGATCTCAGAACTCTCCGGGAAAGCTGAATACGCCGAGGGTACAGGTCACACCGCCAAGTTCCACGCCATCGTGGAGGTGTTGCGCGAGGATATCAAGACCTGCAAGCCCGTCCGTTTCGATGGCAACGGCTATTCGGAGGAGTGGGTCAAGGAGGCCGAAAGACGTGGCTTGGACGTCGAGAAGTCGTGTCCGGTCATCTTCGAGCACTATCTCGACGAGTCGAGCGTGAAGATGTTCGAGAGCACGAAAGTGATGAACCGCAAGGAACTAGCTGCCCGTAACGAGGTGAAATGGGAGACTTATGTGAAGACGGTCCAGATCGAGGCCCGTGTCATGGGTGACCTCTCGATGAACCATATCATCCCCGTCTCCACGCACTATCAGAGTCAGCTCATCAAGAACGTGCAGGGCATGAAGGATGTCTTTACGCCTGAGCGTGCCGAACGACTCTCAGCCCGTAACCTGAAGCTTATCGAGGAGATTGCCGAACGTACCGAGCGTATCGAGAGTCTGGCAGAGAAGCTCACCGAAGCCCGTCGTGTGGCCAACCGCATCGCCGACATCCACCAGCGTGCCATCGCCTATCATGACACCGTCTGTCCGAAGATGGACCTCATCCGTAACGAGTGCGACCATCTGGAGATGATCGTCGAGGATGGTCTCTGGACGTTACCAAAATATCGTGAACTATTATTTATCAGATAAATGAAACATCTTAAGTTATTATCCCTGGTGCTCGGCTGTATGACAGTGCTGAGCCTTTCTTCATGTCTCAAAAACGATGACCCGGATAACAATGGTCTCTCCGCAAGCGACATCAACCAATGCCTGAATATCGTCCGCGGCGACTATACCGGCTATATGCTTTACCTGACAGACCTGAACAGACAGACGGCAGACACTGTCGATGTCAGCTGGAGCATCACTTCCAACGACACGACGCTCACCGTCAATAACTTCCCCACCGCCGCGTTCACCCACTATCTCAGCAACAAGGACCTGCGCGACGCCGTGGCCGAACAGTGGCCCCGTTGCCAGCTGAAGTGCAAGCTTGCCTTCACCATGCTCGATCCCTACGTGCAGTTCCTCGTCGGACCTCAGAAGATGGTGCTGCCCGTCAGATACAAAGACGCTGAGCACAAGCTCTCCGTCCTGTACTGGTATAACGACTATTCTTTCGGTGTGAAGGATACCAAGACCAATGTGATGACCGTTCGTATGGTGATCGGTGGCGCCTTCCTGGACAATGATGACAACACCAACCTGCTGCCCGACAACTACAGCAACCCGACGGGTATGTATACGCCGTGGCTGCCCATCATTATCACCACCTCGCTCACTCTGCCTTCTTCAACTTCTGTTTGATCTTCTCAATACCTTTGAGAAGATCCTCCGTGGGCTCTATGATATTCTCGTCGTCCCAGAAGTCCGGGTCGTCGAAGAAGATGACTTTGTCGTAGAAGTTGTCGCGACGGTTAAAGTTGTCGCGGCTCCTGATGGGTTTGATGTCCTCACCCTCGTTCCGGTCGGTCATCACCATCTCTGAGACAACGGTGAAGTTCGACTTGAAGAGCTTTCTCGTCCAGTCGCAGCGGAAACGGATGACGTTACGGATATAGTTCATGCGTGTCACTCCGCCATCGGTCTTGTAGTCGATGCTGATGGTGAGTTCTTTGGGCGTGAACCGCAGGCCAAGCGGTTTCTTGCGCAGGATGGACTGTGTCGCCTTGAGGGGGTCACGCATGTCCAGTTGCAGGTCGATCTTCGTGAAGGCGAGGGTCTCCTGGTCGATGTAGAGCTCGCCCAGATAGAGCGGGTAGCCCACCACGAGACGCGGACGGATCTCCACCACGTACTGCATCTTGTCGCCCAACCGTTTTGCACCTTTGTAGCTGAAGGCATAAAGGTCCAGTTCCTCGTTGTTCAGCAGGATCTCGCGGTCTTTCACGATGTCGAGGATGACGGGCAGCACAGGACCGCCCTGGAGTTTCACGGCCAACGTGTCGTTTCTGCGCTGACTGAGCAGTCGGCGTCCTTTCTGGATGGCCACTCCGTCGCGCCAGTCCTTGCCGTGATATGAGGTTTTGTATACGTCGACAACACCCTCTGCGACGCTGATGAAACGGTTGCGCTTCTGGGTGGTCTCGCGATAGAAACCGCGTAACAGATTTGGCTTGTTCGGATAATTTTTCTCGATCTTGCTGATGGCCTGCTCCACAAGATAGCGGGGGTCATCAATGCCCTTGATGATGATTTCGTTGAGGACCACCGAACTGGCCTGCATCTGTATGGTTTTCTGTTCCGCCGCCAGGGCCTTGCACTCTGCTGCCGTCAGTCGTCGTGTCTTGTAACCGAGACAGGAGAAGGTGATGGCCTCGGGCTCTGTCTTCAGTTTCAGCGTGAACTCACCTTCTTCGTTGGTGACGGTACCTACGTTACGGTCTGTCACGCTCACGTGCGGCATCGCCTTCCGTGTGCGGGCGTCTACCACCTTGCCGCTAAAGGTCCAGACGCCGTCTGTCTGTGCCGCTATAGCGAGGCTGCACAGCAGTATGCTCATCAGTATGATCCCCCTTTTCATCATAACGATATCGTTTTTACGCGACAAAGATAATATTTTATTTTGATAATTGCAACTTTTTACAAAAAAAACAGCCCGCAACGGGCTGCTTATTACAAGTAAATGAAACATACTATTCTTAAATATATGGCGAATTATTTTGTATTTCGCCTGCTTTTCTGTACCTTTGCAGGCGAAAAGAGAACGTAAGATGGACCAGAAACAGATCAACGAGACGTTGCGTCGCAATGTGGGCGTGCTCTCAAAACACTCTGACGACGAGGTCAGGATGATGCCGACGGCAACACAGACACAGCTGCCATCGGTAGAGGACGTGAAGCAGATTGTAAGTCTGATTAAGAGTATCGTGTTTACCGACTACTTCCATAAACGACAGCCCGACGAACAGCTGCGGGCCTACCAGATCGGTGTGTCGATGGAAGAGCTCTACCGGCTGTTGCGTCAGCAGATAGCCCGTGGACTGCAGTTCTGCGAGGAGTGCAATGAGGGTGACGTGCTCTGCGAGGGTGAGCGTCTGGCCCTGGCGTTCATCGACTCACTGCCCGAGATCAAGCGGCTGCTCTATACCGACATCCAGGCGATGTTTGACAACGACCCTGCGGCGAAGACCTATGGCGAGGTGATCTTCTGTTACCCCGTGGTGAACACGATGGTGCACTACCGGGTGGCGCATCGGCTGCACGAAATGGGGGTGCCCGTCATTCCGCGTATCATTACGGAGCAGGCACACTCGAAGACGGGTATCGACATCCATCCGGGGGCACAGATCGGGGAGTACTTCTCGATAGACCATGGAACGGGTGTGGTGATCGGTGAGACCTCGATCATCGGCAACCATGTGACGCTCTATCAGGGTGTGACGCTGGGTGCCAAGAGCTTTAAGTACGATGAACAGGGTAATATGTTGAACGTGCCTCGTCATCCGATACTGGAAGACAACGTGACGGTCTATTCTAATGCCTCGATACTGGGGCGCATCACCATCGGTCACGATTCCGTCATCGGCGGTAACATCTGGCTGACGCACAGCGTACCGCCACACTCCCGTATCCTCCAGTCGAAGGCTATCGATGCCGGATTCCAGGACGGCGCAGGTATATAAGAAAAAAGGCTTCCTCAATCAGGAAGCCTTCTTTTTGCCGAATTCGGGATCGATCTTCAGTAATGATGTGACGACGTATGTGACCGCACAGAAGACGACCACGATGATGAAGAACACCGGATAGCCGACGGCCTCCTGCAAGGCACCGGCAAAGAGACCGGGAATCATCATCGAGAGTGCCATCAAGGCGGTACAGAGGGCATAATGGGCCGTCTTGTGATTTCCCTGACTATAATATATAAGGTATAGCATATAGGCCGAGAAACCGAAACCATAGCCAAACTGCTCGATGAAGATGCAGACGTTGACAATCATCAGACTGTTCGGCAGGGCGTAAGCCAGATAGACATACACCAGGTCGGGCAACGTAATCGCCATCACCATCGGCCACAGCCATCGTTTCAGTCCGTCGCGGCTGGCCACGATACCGCCCAGGATGCCACCTAACGTCAGACCGATCACACCGACGGTACCCTGTACGAGACCATATTCTGCAGGTGAAAGTCCAAGACCGCCATTGTGTTGAGCATCGATCAGGAAGAGGGCGCTGACTTTAGCTAACAGTCCTTCGGGCATGCGATAGAAGAGCATGAAACAGATGCCCACCCACACCTGCGGCTTTTGGAAGAACGTCTTCAGCGTGGTCCAGAACTCCTGCATGATATCCTGACTCCGCATCTTCTCGATGCCTTTGTCCTCAGAAGGACGGGGCAGGACGTACTGATGCCATAGCCAGAAGGCGATGAAGAGTCCTGCCATACCATAGAACATCAGACTCCACGAGTATTTGATATTCCGTGTCAGGACCTCTAGATTGCCCGCTAGCATGACCAGCAGACCCTGTCCGACGATGGTCGCAATACGATAGAATGTGCTGCGGATGCCCACGAAATAGGCCTGCTTATGCTGGTCGAGGCCCAGCATGTAAAAGCCGTCGGCCGCGATGTCGTGGGTAGCACTGGAGAAGGCCATCAGCCAGAAGAAGGCCAGTGAACCCTGCAACCAGTAAGGCCCGGGAATGGTAAAGGCGACACCCGCCAAGGCCGCACCGATGAGAATCTGCATGACGACAATCCACCAGCGTTTGGTCTTGATGATGTCGATAAACGGACTCCACAGGGGTTTGATGACCCAAGGGAGATAAAGCCAGGACGTGTAAAGCGTGATGTCGGCATTCGACAGGCCGAGACGCTTGTACATGATGAGCGAGATGGTCATCACGGCCACGTAGGGCAGACCTTCTGCAAAATAAAGTGTGGGCACCCAGGCCCAAGGGTTTCTTTTATTCATATAGTCGTTTGATTTTTGCGTTACGATAATAGAAGAGGAGGATCTCATCGTAGGTCTTGCCCTGGGCGCCCATGACGGCGGCACCGATCTGACAGAGACCTACGCCGTGACCCCAGCCCCGTCCGTGTAGTTTAAAGTGGAGAGTGGAGAGTTGAGAATCCACACTCTTCTCGACTTCGAAGGCCGAGGAATAAAGATGCGTCTCACTGAGGGCGCGGCGGATCTCGAGCTCCTTGCCGATGGTGAAGGTCTTCTTCGTACCTACAATCTTCAGTTTCCAGATACGACCGCTCTTGCCTCGCTCCAGAGGGATGAGGTCGGTGATCAGGCCGAAGTCGGTATTCAACTTACGATTGACGAGCTCGGAGAGTTCTTCCTGCGTATACTCCACCGTCCAACGGTAGAAGTCGGGCGTCTCCTGGTCGTAGTCGTTGAGCACCTGTGAGAGGATCTGTTCGTCGTGGGTGTCACAGTAGGGGTCATGGAAGGAAACCAGATAGGGCTTCGGACTGTCCTCCCAGCAGTACTGGAACTCTTCGGTCTCACCACCGCAACATTTCGAGAAACGTGCATCGCAGATCTCATCGCCATAGGACAGGATCTGTCCACGGGTCTCATTGATGGCCTGCTCTGCCGTTGCACGGCTTTTGGTGGTGATGCCCTGATAACGCTGGCAATGGTCGTCGGCACAGACATCGAAGATGACATGGTCCTCACGGTCGTACCAACGGATCAGCTCATCGTCTTTCTTGATGAACGAGAAGAAAGCTGTAGAACCGTTTTCCTGCTTCTTGCGCTTCTCCATCTGTGCCAGGAGCCAGGATCGGGAGATGACGGCATGCGCCTTGAGGAATTCCAGTGATGCCGTAGCCGACATCTCGCTGGAGATGACGCTGGTGAGATAGCGCTCCACAGGCAGTTCGTTGATGGCCACAATCTTATCGGCCTCGACGACCAGACGGAGCGTCCCACAGAATACCTGTGTCTGTTTACGTTCCCAGTGGAAGTCCTTGCCGATGGTGACGTCGCGCAGCGAGAACGAAGCATCGTCATCCGCAGGACTGAACGTGAGTTCGCGGTACTGGTTACCACGCCATAAGATGCCACCCTCAGAGAACTCCACCACCTGCTCGCCTGTCAGGGTTTCGCCCTTTGCTGTGTACGGACTGTTCAGGGTGAAGGAGATGCGCTCGGCACTGACGATGCCAACGGAGACGTTGGGCTCCTTTTGAGTGGAGAACTGAGAGTTGAGAGTTGAGAGTTTGCTACCGCTGTCCTGGTGCAGATGGTCGATGACCTGTTGCAGGGCGCCGCCCTTGAGGGTGATCTCGTCGAGGATGCTCAGGGCAATCTCTGGGGTGAGGCGTTCGTAATCTTCCTGGCGGGGCGTGATGATGAGTCCCGACATGTCGAGTGCACCTGGAGAGATGATGAACTGTTCGCTGCCCTCTTTGAAATAGCAGTCAGGACGGTGCTTGGTGCGTGGGAAGACCACGGAGAGGAAGTCATCGTCGCGTCGCCAGCTGACGATATTCAACATCGGTTCCGGCTCTACGGCAGGCAGTGCCTCATAAAGTCTGCGGAACAACTGTTCGTCGCCATAGACCGAACGGCTGCGGATGACGAAGGCCGTACAGGGGTAGTCGTCGATGATGGAGATGTCCTCATTCTCGTTGAGACTGATGACCAACGACAGGTTGCGTGAGAGCCGTTGCCAGGCCATCTGCAGGGGCAGTACGCCACACGTGCCGGCCTGGAAATGCGCATGGTCGGGTGCTGAGGCCCCACACTGCGGACCGTTATAGAAGACCATCATCTCAGGATATTCCTCCAGCAGCTTATGGATCTCGCTATAGCAGTTGATAATCCGCTGGGGCTGGTGTTTTACTGAGGGTATGGTGAAATGTTGCGGAAGAATAGGGTAGGGGTTCACCAACAGCTCGTACTGGCCGTCGATGATTTTCTTCACCTGTTCCTTCGGGCGGTTCTGTTCACAGAGGAAACAAGGCCGCTCCTGGATGGACTTGGGATCGATCTTCGCACCTGTCGACACCATCCGGGCAGGATTCCACTGGACGTGGATGGACGAGGTGCCCACCGTCAGCTCTCGTGTCTGGACACTCCTGAGGTCATGATAGCGGTGCCGGACTTCGTCCCACTTCTCCAGCTGACGATTGAAGAACCGTTGCAGGGGAGAGTCAGGGATGAGTTCCTGCTTGCCTTGCAGCATTTGCTGACGGGCCATGATCTCCAACGTACGAAGACGGTCTTTATAGAGGTTGTTGGCATTGACCTTCTCGATGCTCAGGGCCGCATCGCTGTTTCCGCCCCAGCGGCGACACAGATAGAGCTCTGTATAGATGCGTCCGATGCGGTAATGACGTGAGAAGATCAGTCCCAGCGCATAGTCTTCACCATACGACGTGTTGGGGAACTGGATCTGTCGGAGCAGGGGCGTAAAGAAGGCTCTTGGTGCGCCAAGGCCATTGATGCGCAAGGCGTTGTTCGGCCCGTTCTCATCGGTCCACTCCTTATGGGCAATCAGACCTGGCGGTAAGGTGTTCAGGTCGAAGTCGCACATCCGGTAGGAACCCACCACCATCGCGGCATTCTGTTTGTAGAAGGCTTCAACAATTTGCTGGAGGGTTTTTGGCGAAGAATAGAGGTCGTCAGAGTCCAGTTGTACGGCGAAACGTCCACAGCGGTCATCGTTGATGGCTACATTCCAACAGCCACCGATGCCCAGGTCATGACGATCGGGGATGATATGGATCAGTCGCTCATCGTGCAGACTGTCAAGAAGTTCTGTGGTCTTGTCGGTGGAGTGGTTGTCCACCACAATGACATTGAACTTGAAGTTGGCTTTCTGTCCCAGGGCACTGTTCACCGCATCCATGATGGTCTTCTCACGGTTGTAGACGGGAATGACTACCGAGGCCTCGACGTCGAAGTCCTGCTCATTGAAGTCAGGCCGACGATAGAATGCAGGGTCGATCTTGGCGCCGATGGCATCCAGATGGGCCGTGGCGGCATGTTCCATCTCGATCTGTACGTCGCGGTTGGAGGGATTCACATAGTCGAATTGTTTCTCGCCCGAGGCCCTCAGGTCGGTCTCTTCTTCCGTGTACAGGCATTCGTTGATGTGGAAGATGCTCCCCTCACGACTCAGGAAGAGACGCAGGGCATAGAGTCCGGCATAATGATAGTCGTGTTCTCCGGCCTGCATGGCAAACGTGTGGAGCAGTGAGGTCTTGATGAGCAGCAATGCCCCAAAGTCGAAGTCGTCGCGGATACTCCCCGTGAAGTAGTCGATGGCAGGATGTCCGCTGCGGTCGGCATAGACCATAGCCGCATTGGAGTCGCTAGCCACACGGAGCATACGTTCTAAGGCCTGTTGACCGATGGTCAGTTTGGCCACCTTCGTTACCAACAGGACATAGTCGGCCTTGGCGTTCTCCGCCACCTCCATCATCGTGTTGCTGCTCGTCAGGTTGCCCACTTTCAACCATCTGGCATCAGAAATCGCCTCAGGCAGTTCCGCCTGTGCCGACGATGTCATCAGAAAGATGTTCTGTACCGTTCTGCTGCCACGTAGCTGGATGGCAATGTCTTGGGTGATTAGGCCGTCATAAGGCAAAAAGCAGTCTATTTTTTCTCGCATTTTGAGTCTTTATTATTAAAATATGTGCAAAGATACGAGTTTTTCGTGGGAAAACAAAATAAAATGACTAACTTTGCAGCAGTTTTTTCAAAAAAAGGTAGAATGGACGGAAATAAGAGGGCTCTTATAGGGTTAACGCTCGGCGAACTCAAGACCGCCGTGACGGAACTCGGTATGCCAGGCTTCACTGCCGGGCAGATCATGAAATGGCTCTATCAGCAACATGTCAGGAGTATCGACGAGATGACCAATATCTCGAAGGTCAACCGTGAGAAGTTGGCAGAGCACTTCGAAATAGGAGCCATGGAGCCGTTGGATTGTCAGCGGTCAAAGGACGGCACCATCAAATACCTCTTTCCTGTCAGGACGTCGGATGATGCCAATACAGGGAAGTTCGTAGAAACCGTCTTTATCCCCGACCATGACCGTGCCACACTCTGCGTGAGTTGTCAGGTGGGTTGTAAGATGAACTGCCTGTTCTGTCAGACGGGTAAGCAGGGATTCGAGGGTCAGTTGACTGCTGCCGATATCCTGAATCAGATCTATGCCCTGCCAGAACGTGAACAGCTGACCAACATCGTGTTTATGGGTCAGGGCGAGCCGATGGATAACCTTGATGCCGTCCTTCGGGCTACGGAGATCCTGACGGCCAACGAGGGCTACGCCTGGAGTCCGAGACGTATCACGGTGAGTAGTGTAGGCGTGAAAAACAAACTGAAACGTTTTCTCGACGAGAGCGAATGTCATGTGGCGATCTCCATGCACTCGCCTTTACCCGAACAACGGCAGATGCTGATGCCGGCAGAACGTCAGATGAGTATCGAAGAGACCGTCGCGCTGTTGCGGCAGTACGACTTCTCCCACCAGCGGCGCTGTTCCTTCGAGTATATCTGTTTCGGAGGACTGAACGACACCCAGATGCATGCCCGTGAGATCATCCGACTCCTGCAGGGACTGGACTGTCGTGTCAACCTGATTCGTTTCCACGAGATTCCCAGTGTCGATCTGCCAGGCAGTGACGAGAAACGTATGGAGGTACTCAGAGACTATCTGACGGCTCACGGGGTGTTTACGACAATCAGAGCCAGCAGAGGACAGGATATCTTTGCGGCCTGCGGTCTGCTCTCGACGGCGAAAATAGTAAAAGGGTAAAAAAGTAAAAAGGTAAAAAAGATATGGAAGAAAGAAAGATTCGCGTGGCCATCACGCATGGCGACACCAACGGCATTGGTTATGAGGTGATTCTCAAGGCTTTTGAGGACCCGGGCATGCTCGAACTGTGTACACCTATTATATACGGTAGTCCCAAGGCTGCCACCTATCATCGGAATGCCCTGCATTTGGAGACCCCGTTCAGTGTTATCTCTAAGGCAGAGGATGCCCGCGACGGACGGCTGAACCTGTTGGCTGCTTTCGAAGAGGAGGTGAAGGTAGAACTGGGTACGCCTACGCCAGAGTCGGCAGAGGCCGCACGTAAGGCCCTGCAACGTGCCAAGGAAGACCTGAAGGCAGGAGCTTATGACGTGCTGGTTCAGGCGCCTGTCGTTGCCAGCAATACGCCAGACCGCGAAGACCGTTCGTTGCTGGTGATGTTCTCTGATGATATCCGTATAGCCCTTGCCACTAATCGTCTGCCGATCAAGGAAGTGGCGCAGAGTATCACTCAGGACAGCATCGTGGCAAAAGGTAAACTTTTCCACACTTGTCTGAAGCGTGACTTCCGTATTCAGAATCCGCGCATCGCCGTACTGGCCCTGAATCCCCAGCCCGGCACGGAAGAGAAGGATATCATTGCCCCAGCCATTGCGTCGCTCGAGCAGGCAGGCATACAGGCCTACGGTCCCTTTGTCGCCGACGACTTCTTCGGTAATGCCTATCAGAACGACTTCGACGGTATCCTGGCGATGTACGACGATCAGGGTAATGTGCCTTTCAAGACCTTGGCTACGGAGTATGGTGTCAAGACCAAGACGGGCTTCCCCTTTATCATCACCACGCCCGATCACGGTCCCGCCTTTGATATTGCAGGACAAGGCATCGCCGACCCAGCCTCGCTGCGTCATGCCGTCTATGCTGCCATCGACTTCTTCCGCAACCGTGCAGATTATGATGAGCCGTTGGCCAATCCGTTACCCAAGCTCTTCCATGAGAAGCGCGAGGATGGTGACAAGGCCCGCTTCGCCCAGAAGAAGCCTTTCCCGCCGAAGGCATCAGAGACAGACAACAGCAACCCGCCAGCACCTGAGTCGTGAAGAAGAAATACCAGAACGCCTTCTTCATCTTTGGCCTGATCGTGCTGATTGTGATGGCCTCCCAACTCGATTATAAAGAGGTGTGGGCCAGCATGATGCACGCAGGATACTGGTTCCTGAACGTCCTGGTATTGTGGGCTTTCCTGTATGTCTTTAATACCACTTCCTGGTATCTGATCATCAACAGCATCGGCAACGAACAGCATGTCTGTCGTAAGAACGGCATCGGGTTCTGGTGGCTTTATAAGATCACGGTCTCGGCCTTCGCCCTGAACTACGCCACACCAGGTGGACTCATGGGTGGTGAACCCTACCGCATCATGTCGCTCTCGCCGAAGATCGGCACACAACGGGCTTCATCGTCCGTTATCCTCTTTGTGATGACTCACATCTACAGTCACTTTTGGTTCTGGCTGCTCTCTGTGCCTCTTTACATCCTCACAGAGAAGATGACACCGCTCACCTGGGCCATCCTGCCTATCATCACAGCCGTCTGTCTGCTGGCCATCTGGTTCTTTGCGCGTGGCTATAGGAAAGGTATCGCGATGACGGGCATGAACATCCTGAGTCATATCCCCCTGTTGAAACGGTGGGCACAGCCTTTCATTGAGCGTAATCGCGAGAAACTCGACAATATCGACAGTCAGATAGCAGCCCTCCACAACCAGAACCCACGGACGTTCCTGACCGCCGTCGTCCTGGAATTCACCTGCAGACTGCTCTCCACCCTCGAGATCTTCTTTATCCTTCAGGTCATCATGCCTGAGGCGAGGGTCACGCAGTGCATACTGATCTACTCTTTCACCACACTCTTCGCCAATATGCTCTTCTTCATGCCGCTCCAGTTGGGTGGCCGTGAGGGTGGCTTCCTGATGTCGACAGAGGGGCTCAGCATGACGGCCCGTGCTGGTATCTTCGTAGCCTTGCTGGTGAGAGTCAGAGAGCTCATTTGGACCGCAATAGGCCTCCTTCTCATCAAGTTTGATAAAAAAGCAGCCTGATTTCGAGTTAATTTCTGCCAAAATTGCAGTTTTCTCGGAAATAATGTGTAATTTTGTCAGCCGAAATGAAGACTTCTGAACTTCAAAGCATCAAACAACGGTACAATATCGTAGGTAACTGCGAGCCATTGAACCATGCTCTCGACGTCGCCCTGCAGGTGGCGCCGACGGATCTCTCCGTGCTTATCATCGGTGAGAGCGGTGTGGGTAAGGAGATCATCCCCCGTGTGATTCATGACAATTCGCCGAGGAAACGTGAGAAGTACTTCGCCATCAACTGCGGCAGTATCCCTGAGGGTACCATCGACTCTGAGCTCTTCGGACATGTCAAAGGTTCGTTTACTGGTGCCATCAATGACTCACCAGGTTATTTCGGCGTCGCCAACAAGGGTACGCTGTTCCTCGACGAGGTGGGTGAACTGCCTCTGGCTACTCAGGCCCGTCTGCTTCGTGTGCTCGAGACCGGCGAATACATCCCCGTGGGTGCTACGGAAGTCAGGAAGACTGATGTGCGTATCGTCGCTGCGACAAATGTCAACATCCGTCAGGCCATCAGTGAGGGTCGTTTCCGTGAGGACCTCTACTACCGTCTGAACTCTATCCCCATCCAGATGCCGCCACTGCGTGAGCGTGGTGAGGATATCGTGTTGCTGTTCCGGCTCTTCGCCCTGCAGATGGCTGAGAAGTACAAGATGGACCGTGTGGTGCTCACCGACGATGCCAAGCAGTTGCTGATGCGTTATAAGTGGCCGGGCAATGTCCGTCAGCTGAAGAATATCACAGAACAGATCTCCATCCTCTCGCCCGAGCGGAGTATCACTCCGGAGATCCTCGCACGCTTCATCCCTCAGGATCAGGAGACCACCCAGTTGGCCACGATCCACAAGGAAGGCGATCATTCGTTTGAGAACGAACGTGAGATACTCTATAAGATCCTCTTCGAGTTGCGTGGCAACGTCAATGACATGCGCCGTGAGATGGGAGCGCTGAAAAAGCAGATGGAGGAAGTGCGAGGCAACAAGCAGGTTACTGCCGAGCCTTTGCCCACGACCCAGCTGGCGCCCATCCAGCCTATCCAGCCCATCACGCCTGCTCTTGAGGATGCTGAGGCTGAGGAATATATCGAGCCGGAACACGAGCCGGAGAACCTGAATCTCAACGACCTCGGCAAACAGATGCTCGAAAAGGCCCTTGAGCGCAATCACGGCAACCGCAAGAAAGCTGCTCAGGAACTGGGCATCAGTGACAGAACCCTCTATCGCAGACTCAAGCAATACGGGCTGGAGAAGTGAATAGTGAAAAGTGAATAATGAGAATGAATAAGCATCTTTGGCAAAAAGGAATGGCGTATGTGGTAGTGATACTATTCACTATTCACTATTCACTATTCATTACTTCTTGCTCCGTGAGCTATAAGTTCAACGGTTCAAACATCGACTACACCAAGACGAAGACCATCCAGATTGCCGAATTCCCCATTCGAAGCAGTTATGTGTGGGGTCCTATGGGTCCGATGTTCAATAACGCCTTGAAGGATAAGTTCCGTACCCGTACCAAGCTCACGCAGGTGAAGCGTAACGGCGACCTGATACTTGAAGGTGAGATTACGAAATACGATCAGCGCAACAAGTCCGTGAGTGCCGAGGGATACTCTGCACAGACGGAGTTGTCTATTACCGTCAACGTGAGATTCACCAACAACGTGAACCACAACGAGGACTTCGAGCAACAGTTCACGGCTCAGCAGAGCTATGACACCACACAGTCGCTGACTTCCGTTCAGGATGAACTCGTCGGTCAGATGATCAAGGACATCTGCGACCAGATATTTAATGCCACCGTAGCCAATTGGTAAGCCCCATGGACATTATAGAACTGATACACCACCCGGAACACCTTGATCGTGACACGCTCTACGAGTTGCGCTCACAGCTGGCCTTGTATCCCTATTGGCAGACGGCCCGACTGTTGCTACTCCAGAACCTCTATCTGCTTCACGACCCCACCTTCGATGAGGAGCTGCGTCGTGCAGCCATCTATATCACCGACCGTCGTGTGCTCTTCCAGATGATCGAGGCCGCACACTATAAGTTGAGGAAGACAGAAGACAGGAGTCAGGAGTCAGAAGACAGGAGTCAGGAGTCAGAAGACAGGAGTCAGGAGGGGGGCAACCGCACCTTAACCCTTATCGACAACTTCTTGGAGTCTATCCCCAAGGAAGAGGAATCTTCAGAATCGAAGAAGGAGAAGCGCAAACCTACACCCGCCGATGCGGCTGTCGATTATGTGGCCTATCTGCTTGAGACGGAAGGCGATAACCATGAGGAGTCTGACATTCCTGAAATGAAGGGACAGAATCTGATAGATTCATTCATAAATACTGACAAAGGACGTATCATTCTCAGTGAAGAACCCCTGTTGACGCCCCCTGTTGTTGAAACCGTCGAAAACAGTGAAAATGTAACCGATGAAGGGTATTTTACTGAAACTTTAGCCCGAATTTACATAAAACAGGGCAGATATTCGAAAGCTTTGGAAATTATTCGGCGATTATCTTTGGTTTATCCGAAAAAAAATGCTTACTTTGCAGACCAAATACGCTTCTTAGAGAAATTGATTATTAATAGTAAACAAAAATAATAGTAAAAAAGATGTACACATTATTAGTTATTCTTATTGTGGTAGCAGCACTGCTCATGATTGGCATCGTGCTCATCCAGGAATCAAAGGGTGGTGGTTTGGCATCAAACTTCTCTACCTACAACCAGATTGGTGGTGTCCGCAAGACCACCGACTTCATTGAAAAGACCACATGGGGCCTTGCTGCTGCTATGGTTGTCATCAGCGTGCTTTGCGCATACGTGGCTCCTCAGAATGCAGGTGCAGGTTCAGTGATGGAGAACATCGAGGCTCCTGCCACCAATCCTAACAACCTGCCTGGTTTCGGTGCCAGTCAGCAGAAGGATGCTGCAGCCCCTGCTGCAGAGGCTCCCGCCGCAGAGGCTCCTGCTCAGGAAGCTCCTGCTCAGCCCGCAAACTAACAGCTTTTGAGTAAAGAAATCAGAGAGGGCAGACATGCGAAAAAGATGTCTGCCCTCTCTCTTGTTATGTCCTGACGTTACTTCGTGTTGAGGCTCACGCTTCCCGTCTTGAGCCCTTCGCCCTTGCAGGAGATGGTGACTGTCGAAGGAGTCTCGTCACTCTGGATGATGACCTGAGCCAGACCGTTGAAGGCTGGGATGTCGAACGCCTTGCAGTCTTGCTCTTTCGGATGGTCGCTACCCAGATACATGGGATCGCCATTGCCGACACCCAGTATGCGGGCCTGTCCCTCAAGGGCGATGTTCAGCATAGGACAGGCGTCAGGAACGATACGGCCCTTCTGGTCCTGTACCTCGATGGTGATGACGGCTACATCGCGCCCATCGGCGGTGATCGTCTGACGATCGGCCTTCAGCACCGTCTGATAAGCAGCCTTGGTGGTCTCGATGGTCTGCGTCATGATGCGCTTGCCGTTCTTATAGCCGTAGGCCACGACCTTTCCCGGCTGGTACACGACCTTCCACTTCAGGTGCCCGTTCCTGGGCATCGGCTGACGGCCCAGCTTCTTGCCGTTGACCGTCAACTCCACTTCGTCGCAGTTGCTGTAGGCCCATATGTCTATCTCCTCACCCTCATGCCCTTGCAGGTTCCAGTGGGGGAAGATATGGAGTACGGGCTCGTCCGTCCACCACGACTTCAGATACCACGCTTCGTCCTTGGGGAATCCACTGTAGTCGAGGATGCCGAACTCAGAGTCGTGGGCAGGGTATTGGAGGGGATTGGGCTCTCCGCGATAGTCGAAGCCCGTCCAATAGAAGAGTCCTGCGGCCCAGGGGCGCTCAGCGTAGAACTTCCAGCCGCGCTCGATGACATTCTCCACGTGGTGATGAGTGGTGTCGCGATTCATGCTCACCATCCGGCCCATAACTTCTCCATTAAAATACCACCCTCGTGTGCCGCAGCCCGTCGTCTCCTCTGTACCCACAATCTTCCACGAGGGATTGGCTTTCTTACGGTTGTCCACATCGTTCTGCACGATATAGTTGAATCCCACCACGTCGAGGCCCTTGATGAGTTCTGTGCCGCCGGCATTGGCCACCGTACTGTGACGTGTGGGGTCGAAGAGTCTGGTGTATTCTCGCATGGCCTCGGCCACACGGGTGCCTTGTATCGTGTTCTCCAGTCCCCACTCTTCGTTACCATCGCTCCAGAGGATGATGCTGGGGTGGTTGCGGTCGCGTTTGATCATCCGCTCCAGGAGTCTGAGATGTTCGTCGTTGATGCCCATCAGTCGGTTCTCGTCGATGACCAGGATACCTTCGCGGTCGCAGATGTCGAGTAGGGAAGGAGTCATGGGGTTGTGCGAGGCGCGATAGGCATTGCAGCCGAACTTTTTGAGTTGCTTGATGCGCCAGGCCTGCAGGGCATCGGGGATGGCTGCTCCCACACCGGCGTGGTCCTGATGCATGTTGACGCCTTTCAGCTTCAGGGGTTTGCCGTTCAGAAGAAAGCCCTGTTCAGCGTCGAAGGCAATGTCGCGGATACCCGTCGTGGTCGTATAGACATCCACCACCTTGCCGTCCACCTTCACCGTCGTCTCTACCTGATAGAGATAAGGGTCTGTGTTGCTCCAGAGGTGAGGGTTCGTCAGTTTTATCATGTGCTGCGTCATCCGCGTCTCCTTGGCCTTCAGGGGGGTCACGTGTCCGTTGGCGCGGGCCACTTCCTGTCCTTCGGCATCCAGCAGTCGCTGTTCCACCTCGTACTGCTGAGTGGTGAGGCTGCTGTTGGTTACCTCCGTCTTCACATGCAGCAGAGCCATGTCGTAGGGCTGTTTCAGCTCCGCATAGACGAAGGTGCCGAAGGGTGCCACACTGACCTCTGCCGACTTCTCCAGCCACACGTCGCGGTAGATGCCTGCACCCTCATAGAACCAGCCCTCTTCGAGCGAGGCGTCGGCACGTACGCAGATCAGATTGTCCTCACCATATTTGATATAAGGTGTGATGTCGTACACCTGGGTCACATAGCCGCTGGGTTCGGTACCCATATAGAAGCCGTTGAACCACACTTGGGCATTTCTGAAAATACCGTCGAAACGCAGCATCAGCCGTTTGCCCAGATCCTCGTTGCCGATCCTGACGAGCTTACGATACCAGCCCACGCTGCTCTCAGGATATTTCCAGCCTACGGTCTTATAGCCGTGCGAGTGACTGGCTTCGCTGGCGTAGGGTAGGGTGGTCACCCAGTCGTGGGGTATGCGGACCTCCTCCCACGCCGCATCGTCGAATTTCTGGGCGTAAGGCCCTTCGTTATGGATGGAGTTGGCCTTGGTCAGGTAATTAAAGTACTCGGTGCCGCTGCCGAAGTCCTTTTGTTTGTCGGCAGCATGCCCCATGGCGAACTTCCAGCCTTTATCCAGGCGGATGGTTTCACGAACACTCGAAGCCTGGGCCTCGAAACACAGCATTGTCAGTGCAAATAGCAGTAGTTTTTTCATTCTAATCAACTTTTTGCTGCAAAGATAAGCAAAAAGACCGGAAGTACCAAGACTTCCGGCCAATTAATTTAGAAATCCACGTAGCGGCGGTTGCCCTTGGGCCTTACCGCGAAGTGAACCCAGATGGTGGTGCCGCGCTTCTCGAGGATGAGTTCATCGAAGTCCATCTTCTTGCCGTCGGCGATATCCAGCAGGATACAAGCATAGCGTATCGCCTGCTCTTTACCCGCGCAGTGGATATCTACTGCACAGCCCGTCAGATGGTTCGAGTGCGTCGCCCCTCCGCATTTCTGGTTCACCTCCGGCGACCTATACCCGCTGTTAATCACGATGGTGCTCTCCTGTGACACACAGGGACTGTCCCCTCTGTGAGCAGGGAGCTCAGCGACCGAATTACAGGGGGACTGTCCCTCGCGTGTCACCTTCCTCTGACCGTAAAGCAAATTATACCTGCTCCTCAACTCCTCCAACCAATTCTCACAGAGATTAATGAGGTTCTCGATATGTACCCTTGAAGGTATATTCCCATCTTGCGGATGATAACTCGTCTTGGTCATCTCTCCGAGCGAAAAGTGCTCGGAGAGTTTTGCTTGCTTATTGATTTCTACTTTTTCCATATTTCTCGTTTCTAAAAAACCTTATGCAACTGCGTAACTGCGTAACTGTGTCGCTCGACCTATGGTCGCTTGCCTAAGCAAGAACTGCGTCAAATCATCACAGCCCCAGTTTTCTTGTACTTAGCTTTTGTGGTGCCGTTCTCCACAAACTCATCCACCTTCTCTATCAGACCGTCCTTCAGCAGACGGAATACCCTGGCGCGAGCCGAGTTGTTCTGTGTCAGACCAAAGCAGCGCATCACATCCTCGCTGGTGAAGGTTTCAGGCAGTCGGGCAAAGGCCTCGTAGGTCTTCTGGCGACGCTGCACATTGACGCTGGCATCCTTCAGCTTATTGTCGAAATAAGCCTCGGCCATCGCTCCAAAGTAGTGGCGCTGACACGCGTACTGGATGTTCACGATCAACTCTACCAAACGCCAATCCACCTCGTCCGTCTCGAATTCACCACACCAGTAGTCACCCTCCTGATGCATCTTGTCCCAATGGCGCATGACGATAAACGGTGCAGCGAAGTTCAGCCCATGATAGGCACAGCGCTTCAGCAGCATCTCATCGGCCTTCGAGTCATTCTCCTTGGCATCCTCCATACGGCGAGCCGTCCAGTCGTAGAGTTCATCCACGATCTTCTGAACGGTCAACTCGCCCTTCATACGATCCAGTTTCTCAGCCCAATCCTTCAGGCGCTCGTCGCTCTCGAAATCGACCTGGCTCTCATGCGCCATCATTTCAAAGTTCGTGGCTGGCAGAGGGATACAAGTCAGGCGAGTAGCGAGACCTGAACCAAAATTCTGCTCGTTCACCTTCTTCTTCAGGGCGATAGGTGTGCCTGTGTAGATAAAGTTCCACGTCACGATAAAGTCCTGCATGATCGAATCGTTGTTCGAATACGCCTGTCCATCCTCTTCATTGTGGAAGGCCTTCAACTCCATCGATTGCTTGTCAATCCAGGAGCCACCTTTCTGAACGGTCACAGTGTTATCCAATTCCGTATCGAACGTCAGCATGTGTAGCTGCATCGGCTGGCCATCCACCTCTTCCACCGAGTTTACCATGTCCTGAATGAACTGGGCATTAGAAGTACGAGCCGGATGGACTCGTACAATGACCTTTGGTTTCTTGGGCTTCTCCTTGTTGGCGCCTTTGGTGCGCATCTGCTCGCGATAGGCATTGATGGCATCCTTGCCCACCTTGTCAGCAGCGACAATAGGCGCAGCGAGCAGCTTAAACAATCGCGTCGCAAATGACTTTCCAGAAGCCGGATCACCAATAATTAGCGTCGAGTTATTCAGCCTGCGCAGTTCCTCAGGGCGATGATAGAACCTATATGTACACCTTGTCATCAAGGTCATCAGCAGACCTCCGCCCACAAACATCGCCGCAGGATACTGATTTCTCTTCAATCCCTTCGTGATATCCTTCAGCAGCGGGAAATCCTGCATCAGCGCCTCAATCTGCTCACCCCAATCCCACAGCCAGCGGTTGATGTCCTCCTCCGACCTATCACTCGGGCCAGGCCCCAGCGATAGGTTTTTGCCTGAGACAATCTCCTGATAGGTCTTGCCCGTCGCAGCTTTTACCGCTTCCTGCATGGCCTTGGATGGCAGCGAGCCTGCATACTTCTTTTCTTTCTCCGCGATGCAAGAGACGGCTGAGGCGACGGTCTGCGCCACGTTCTCATTGCGTTCTGCGATGATTTCTTTGACCCAGCTTTGTGCTTCGACGATTCGTTGCACGGCGGCTCTGTCTCCATCGAGCATGAGTAGCAGGTCGGTGGCAAGCTTGAGTGATTCGTTGTGACGATTACTGTCCTCGGCACACGGCAGCCGGTCATGATAGCGCTGATCAATAATACCTTGTACATCATAGCCCCTCCATTTTAACGGTACTGACTCAGCATCCACTTGGCCGACAGTCTCAGCCCCTTGTTTAACAATCTGATCGGCCACAGCATCAGTCGCAGCGCCACGACTATGACCAGCACGATACTCAGCATCATATCGCTCAGCAAATTCTTTGTTCTCATAAGTAAACAGTTCCTTGTCAATAAATAGTATATCACTTTCCTTGCAGATGAAGCTCATGCGGCTTGCATCCTTGCAACTTTCGTCAACCTCTACACCCAAGACT
>JAEEGH010001770.1_pt1 | contig 60768 bp, 47 predicted proteins | sample 9134181 | NCBI WGS metagenome assembly JAEEGH01 (sample SAMN16246544, study PRJNA631951) | gut metagenome | biome: gut microbiome; feature: rumen; material: DP-attached | host: Bos | place: Iran: Karaj | collected 2018-10
GGAATGAGCCCGGCAATATACCGAGCTCACTACTATAGAGAGATAAATAATTAACGTGTAATTTAACGTCTAACTTTTGGGGGGCACTTCAGAAAAAACGCGGCCTTTTTTGGTTTCTGCTTTCAGGTCTATAATTCGTTTCCACCAGTCAGTCCTCTACGTTCCCTCGAACAGAATACGAGTAGAATACGCGCAGTTAACGAGTAGTTAACGAGCAAACAACGAGTTTTCTCGTACACCACTCGTACTCTACTCGTACTCCACTCGTTAACTACTCGTTAACTGAGCGAGCTTTGGTAAGACTCTGATGGGACTCATATCCAATGTGGGTCACAACAAATTCACTTACTGCGACGGAAAAGCTGACGGAAGCGGTTGAACTCCTTCTGAAGCTGGATGCCGATACCCTGAGTGTTGAAGGAATTCTGCACGAAATAACGGTCGTTGGTCTTGTTGTACACCTTGAGGCCGACGCTGCCGTTGCGTGTGAGAAGGTATAGTACATCAACGTCCGTGATGATGTTGCGGGTGGTGTAATAGGACTCGCGATAGCCGAAATTGCCGTTGATGAGCAGGCGGTTGTCAAACAGACGTCCGGAGAGCATACCCTCGACATCCACATTGTCCCAGCCCGTCTGGCCGGTGCGCAGATTAGCACCGAAGTTCCAGTTGCTGGAGCCGATTGCACTGCCCAGCAACTGATTGAAACGCTGGGAGATGGTGGATGCCATTAGGGAGTACATAGCCGTGCTCGTCTGGTTGGCTGCGTTCTGCGACATCGTGGCATAGCTGTAGAAACGACCTACGCCCAAGAGATAGATGACCTGAAGGTTGCGCTCCTCTTCGGTGGACACCATGCTGTGGACGATACGTTTCTCGTCCTCGGTGGCGTTCGGGAGGTCGAAGTCGAAGGTAATGATTGGCGACTGTGGACGGCCGGTGACATTCATGAGGCAGTCGACGCGTGTGTTGTTGAAGCCAAGAGAGGTGCTGCCGAGATCGTTGAGCGACACGTTGGGGACGGTGTATACAGCCTGCATATTGATGGAAGCTCCGAGGGGATTGCCGCTGAATACAATGGTGCCGCCGGGACGGAAAGTGAAGTCCTTGCGGATGATATCGTGGAAAGAGAGGCGGTAGCTGCCGTCTGTGAGGCGGTAGGTGCCATAGAGATTGAAGCTGCCTTTGTTGTGGAAATTGGCTAGCAGACGGCCTTCGCCGCCGACATCCAGACGGTCGTCGGTCTTCTCGTCCATGATGAGACGCAGACGCATATCGGGCGTCATGTTCATATCGAGATTTACGCGTATGTCGGTGCTCAGCTGGCTCAGTTCATCAAGTGTGGAGGCGCGCCCGTCGGTCGATTGGGACGAGGAACCACTATCGGAGGAATGGTCGACATAGGTGATGAAGTCGCTCTTGGTGATACCGCCGGGGCTTGCCACGCTGTAGGTGAGCGAGGAACCCTTCTCGGGCCTGATGGCAGCGTCCACCTGTACATGTCCGGCACCGCCGAAGAGACGCAGGTTGCCCGTGGAATAGAGTGTGCCATAGAAAGGTTGGTCGTCGAAGTTCTTCATGTCGTAGACGAGAAGACGCTGTGTGTCCATGAGGAAGTCGTAGGTGAGATCCTTGAAACTGTTGTGTTTCAGGACACCCATGAGGAAACCGAAGTGGGTGTAGATACCCGGTTTCCCCTTTTCGTCCATTAGCTGGGCGCTCTTCACGAGGATATGTCCGGGACGGAGCAGCACGCTGTCTTCCCCGGCGCCGTCGAGATGGTAGCGCACGCCGGTATAGGGGATACGCATGGAAAGAGTGTCAAGATGCAGGTCGCCGTTAAGATCGATTTTGCCCAACGGACCGCCGACGAAGGCTTTGCCCGTGACTCGTCCTTCAAGTTCCTCGAGGATACCTTCCGTGAAAAAGTTGAGGAAACCGAGATTGAAGCGGCGGGTATCGATGTCGAGATGCAGGCGGCTGTCGGGGCGGCGGCCCGGTACGACAAGGCCACTTACGCGTGTGTCCATATCATTCACTGGGTCGTAAACGTGCCCCTCGATGTCAAGGGTGTTTGGAGTGCGTCCCCATGTGAGGTGTGCGTCGCACTGTCCCTCGGGAGTGTTGTTGAAGGTGAATTCGTCCACGTGGGCGTAGGCATCCGCCACGGGATTCTTCATCAGGCCCGTGAGATAACCCTTGCCGCTGGCGTTGCCGCCGAAGAGTACGTCGTTGAACTTCACAAGGTCCATGATATAGGCCACGTTGACATCCTTGAAGGTTGCCGTGAGTGTGTCTGTGTCGCTGGCGGAGATGCGTCCGTCGACGTATACGTTGCGCTCATTTTCGGACACTTGTATTCCGCTGACGTCGACTACTCCGTCGTGCATGTGTGCAGTGGCGGGATGCACTTGCCAGGTGGTATCGTTGATAACAATCTGGGAGGGGGCTATCCACAGCCGTATGTCGCGGCCGCCGAGACTGTCTTTGCCGAAGAGCACGGTGGCATCCAATTCACCCTGCTGGCGCGGAGCACGGTTGTTGTTCCAGGAGAAAAGGCCGTGAAGACGCTCTAGAGAACCGTCCACGTCGAGGGAAAAGGCTGTGGCACCAAGAGGCATGTCGCGCTCCGTGTAGAGGTTGCAGCCGACGGAGCCGGGAGAATAGTTGAGATTTAGTTGTGTGTTGACTAACTGTTCTTTGTTGTAGGTCATAAGGGGAACCTCCAACTGACTTTTGAGTGACGACTTGAGTAGGTCGAATTTTGGGTCAAGAGAGATGGTGCCTACAAGTATTCCCTGCTTGGGAATCCTCATGTCGATGTCGGCAAACTTGCGCAAGAGGAGTGTGTCGGAGAATGTAATTGCGAAATCTATACTGTCTTCAAGTGTTCCTGAAGCTTCAAGTTGAATATCGTTGGTCAACAGAGAGATATGGCGATTATTGTTGTAAATGTAGTGCGCTAATTTGATGTCGGTGGGGGGCATGATGAGAGCGTCGCCTTCTTGATTCCACTGAAAGCCTTCGATGCTGGCTTCACCCTGTGCATAGGCCCATCGGTCGCCAGTCACGCGGAAGCGGGCGTCGAGTTTGCCATGAGGGTCATCTAGGGATGTCTCCACCTCTGTGTCATGTCCCCGACGGTTTACTTCACACTGAAGGCCGCGCAGGGTATAGCCGCTTAGTTGGAGCAGGGGAGCGTGCAGCTGGGCGGTGACTTCAGGAAGCCCGTCGGCACCTTTGATGCGTCCTTTGGCATTGATATTTACGGCAGCCCTTTGGAAAAGTTTGGCACCTGTGCCGATAGTGAGTGGAGTCACGTTGACGGTGTCGGTGTGGAGTGAGGCGGAAAAGTCGTTGTTGTCGAGTAGGGTGCCCTGCAGCATCAGTTCACCGAGAGCCGTGCGGGTGTCAAGGCTGAAACGGTGGTTGTGGAGGTCGCTCGTCAAATTGCCGTTCATCTCCACTTCTCCCAACGAATACAGTTTGTCGGGAAGATTTTTCATATTGAACCGTTGGATATAGGCCACAAAAGATGGAGAGGTGAGTACATCTATGACGGTGCCTTCGGCAAGGAACGAAAGGGAATAGAGGGGTGAATGCGCCTCGATGCGGGTGATGTCGATGCGATTCTCATTGCCGTGGGCCTCAAGACGTAATCTAGAAGGTTCGGGGAACTGCGGCAGGGGAGGCAGAGTGGCATCGAGAGACAGCCTGTTGACACTGAAAGAGTGGCGCGTGGCGTGCCCATCAGCCACAAGACTGTGGATAGTGAGGCCGTGACCCTCTGCAAAAGAAAGGCGCTTGAGCGAAAGCGAGAGACTGTCGCGGGTGAGGCGGTGGAGGTGGGCGGTCATGTTGATAGAGGATACCGTAAGACTATCCCAGCGTACAGCGCTTCGGCGCACAATAAGGCTGCCGATATGTAGGTCGAGTGGGAACTCCTCCTTCTTTTCGGAGGATGAGAAAGCATCGATGAGAAACTGTAGGTTGAGCGTACTGTCGGCATCGTGGTAGAAGTGGGCGTTGGCACTGAGTATCTGTGCATTGGCAATGACGATGCGACCGTCGGTGATGAGTGGCATCCACTCCATCTTGGCTGCCACGCGGTGAGCTTGCAACATGAGTGTGTCCTGCTGGTCCCAGAGAAATATATCGTCGAGCATCACACGTCCCTGTAGATTGACGGTGATACGACCGATGGAGACGTGACTTTTTATCTCCCGGGAGAGTATGGCAGAAACCGTCGTGCCCACCCATTTCTGCACTTGTGGAACGGACAGGAAAAGCACAAGGGACAGATAGCATACGGAAAGTACGATAACTATCCAGCTGATGATGTATTTTAGCGCTTTTATAGAGTCTTAGTTGACGTTTTTTATCATTTTGCGGGATAAAGGTAACATTTTTTTAGGGATTATTTGCCCTGGCGAGAAAAAAAACGTATTTTTGTCGGGTGAATTTATCAAATTTAGTATTAAAATAATGGCAAAAGTAATCAAGTTGCGCAAAGGTCTTGACGTTAAACTCAAGGGAACCGCGGCTTTGGAAACTGTTGCAGTGAAGATGTCGGGGGAGTATGCGCTCTGTCCTGACGATTTCTGCGGAGTGAAACCGAAGCCTGTGGTGAAGGAGGGTGATGATGTCAAGGTCGGTGATGCCTTGTTCGTGGACAAGTTGCATCCGGAGGTGAAATTTGTGTCGCCTGTGAGCGGTACGGTTTCACTGATCGAGAGAGGCGACCGCCGTAAGTTGCTCAGCATCCGTGTGAAGGCTGACGGCAAGCAGACGGCTCGTAAGTTTGATTTGAAGGGCGACGTGAAGGCTCTGATGATGGAGAGCGGCCTGTTTGGCATGATGCTGCAGAGGCCTTACGCCGTTGTTCCGAGTCCTGATGACAAGCCCAAAGCTATTTTCGTGAGTGCATTTAACTCAATGCCTCTGGCTCAGAATTTCGAGTATGTGCTGGAAGGTCAGGAGGCTGCATTTCAGGCCGGTCTCACAGCTCTTTCCAAGCTGGCCAAGGTGTTTCTCGGCGTGAGCAGCAAGCAGAAAGCAAAGGCTCTGTTCGAGGCTAAGGACTGCGAGGTGAACGTATTCGACGGTCCGGCTCCCGCAGGTAATGTTGGTGTGCAAATCAACCATATCGACCCGGTGAACAAGGGCGAAGTGGTGTGGACGATGGCTCCCGAGGTGGTAATCATGCTCGGTCGTCTAATGAACAACGGCGTGGTGGACTTCACCCGTAAGATTGCCGTTGCCGGCAGTGAGGTGAAGGCTCCGAAGTATGCACAGGTGATAGTTGGCGCAAAGCTGGCAGATATCCTTGAAGGCAATATCGACAAGGCTGCCAACAACCGCATCATCGACGGTAATGTGATGACCGGTATGAAGTCCTCTCTCGAGGGTTTCCTCGGTGCACAGACGACGGAAGTCAATGTGATTCCCGAAGGTGACGACGCAGACGAGATGCTGGGTTGGATTATGCCGCGTTTCGGTCAGTTCTCCACAAGCCGCACCTATTTCTCATGGCTGATGCCCAAGAAGGAATATCGTCTGGATGCTCGTGTCAAGGGCGGAGAGCGTCACATGATTTTTTCCGGTGAATATGACAAGGTGTTCCCGATGGATATCTATGCAGGTTACCTCATCAAGGCAATCATCGCAGAGGATATCGACCGTCAGGAGGCACTGGGTATCTATGAAGTTGCCCCTGAGGATTTCGCTCTGGCTGAGTTTGTGTGCTCTTCCAAGCTTGAACTTCAGAGGATTGTAAGACAGGGTCTGGATACCCTGAGAAAGGAGAATATGTGATGAATCCGTTAAAGAAATTTTTCGATAATATCCATCCGCTCGTAGAAGAGGGCGGCAAGCTGCATTGCCTGCGCTCGCTGGTGGATGGCTTTGAGACCTTTGCCTTCGTACCCAACACCACATCCAAGAGGGGTGGGGTGAACATCCATGATGCAGTGGACTCGAAGCGCCTGATTTTCTTCGTGATAATCGCCCTGATGCCGGCACTGCTGTTCGGTATGTATAACGTGGGCTATCAGAACGCTTTCATGGGCGGAGGCGACACCTCGGACTTCTGGGGACTCTTCCTTTACGGTTTCCTGGCTGTGCTGCCTAAGATTCTCGTGAGCTACATCGTAGGTCTGGGTATCGAGTTCACTGTGGCTCAGTGGAAGAACGAGGAGATTCATGAGGGTTTCCTTGTCACCGGTATGATTATTCCCATGATTGTTCCTGTGACGCTGCCTTTGTGGATGCTTGCTGTTGCAACGGCATTCAGTGTGATTTTCGCCAAGGAGATTTTTGGCGGTACGGGTATGAACATCTTCAACCCCGCACTCATCACACGTGCTTTCCTGTTCTTCTCATATCCTTCGGCTATGACGGGCGACAACCACGTGTGGGTGAATGGTGAGAAGATTCTCGGTCTGGGTTATGAGGCTTCCGACGCTCTCTCCGGTGCAACACCTTTAGGTGAGGCTGCTGTGGAGGGTTTCCAGGGCTTCGACTGCGCCACAATCGGTAACGCTATCACAGGTCTTATCCCCGGTAGTATCGGTGAGACAAGTGTGATTGCCATTGCGCTGGGTGCTCTGCTGCTGCTCTTCACAGGTGTTGCTTCGTGGAAGGTGATGCTGAGCGTATTCGTCGGCGGTGCTGCTACAGGATATCTGATGCAGGCAAGCGGTCTGACGGAGATTGAGTGGTGGCATCAGCTGGTAATCGGCGGTTTCTGCTTCGGCGCCGTATTTATGGCTACCGACCCTGTAACCGCAGCTCGCACAGAAGGCGGCAAGTATATCTACGGTTTGATGATAGGTTTCATTGCAGTATTGGTACGTGTGCTGAATCCCGGTTATCCCGAGGGTATGATGCTCGCCATCCTGCTGATGAACCTGTTTGCGCCGCTCATCGATTACTGCTTCGTGCAGAGCAATATTAACAAGCGTGCAAAGCGCGCCCTTAAAAAGTAAACAGATATGGCAAAGAAATTTATATGCAGTCAGTGCGGCCAGACATTCGAAGCCGCATCAATGCCCGATAAGTGCCCTATCTGCGGCGCTGACGCTTCCATGATTAAGGAAGTGAAATCGAAGGGCATCAATACCAACGGCAACGTATACACCGTTGTCTACGCTGCTGTGATGGTGATTGTCGTTGCTTTCCTGCTGGCATTCGTAAGTTCGGCTCTCAAACCCGTTCAGGATGCCAATGTGGAGAACGACACAAAGGGACAGATCCTCTCTGCTCTGGGTTATGACAAGGCTACTATCAACGTGGGTGAGACCTACGCACATAATGTGAAGGATATGCTGTTCAAGGACGGCGAACTGGTTCCCTACGAAGGTAAGTTCAATACCGTTTACGGCAGTCTTATCAAGGCCGGCGAACTTCACGTATTTGAGGCAACGTCGGCAAACGGTGAGAAGGCCTACGTGATTCCTGTGACCGGTCGCGGTCTGTGGGGCGGTCTGTGGGGCTACATCGCAGTGAACGAGAGTAAGGACAAGGTGCTGGGCACTTATTTCTACCATGAGAGCGAGACCGCAGGTCTTGGCGCCCGTATTGGTGAGAAGGATTTCCAGCAGCAGTTTGACGGTCGTCCCGTCTTTGACGAAAGCGGTAACGTTGCACTCACAGTGGTGAAGCAGGGTGCCGGTGATGACAAGTTCCAGGTGGACGGTATCACAGGTGCTACGTTGACATCAAAGGGCTGTGGTGCAATGGTGACCGAAGGCTTGGACGCTTATGTGGAATTTTTAAAATAAGGAGGACAACAGGTTATGAAACTATTTTCAGCAGAGAATAAGGCCGCATTGACAGGTCCTCTCAACCTTAACAACCCCATTACCGTTCAGGTGCTCGGTATCTGTTCGGCACTGGCTGTAACGTCGCAGTTGGCACCGGCCATCGTGATGGGACTTTCCGTGACGGTTATCACGGCTTTCTCGAACGTTATTATCTCGCTTATACGCAAGACTATTCCCAACCGCATACGTATCATCGTGCAGCTGGTAGTTGTAGCTGCTCTGGTGACAATCGTAAGCCAGATTCTCAAGGCATACGTTTACGACGTGAGTGTGCAGTTGAGCGTGTATGTCGGTCTGATCATCACCAACTGTATCCTGATGGGTCGCCTCGAGGCATTCGCTATGCAGAACGCTCCCTGGCCTTCTTTCCTGGACGGTATCGGTAACGGTCTCGGATATGCGTTGGTACTTGTGCTGGTAGGCTTTGTGCGCGAGCTCTTCGGATTCGGCACTTTGTTCGGTTTCCAGGTGGTACCGCAGTGTGCTTATGAGGCAGGCTACATGAACAACGGCATGATGGTGATGCCGGCTATGTCGCTTGTCATTGTGGGATGTGTCATCTGGGCTCATCGTTCATTTAATAAGGAGGAGAAGTAAGTATGGAACACATGATTTCACTCTTTGTCCGCTCCATCTTTGTGGACAATATGATTTTTGCCTTCTTCCTGGGTATGTGCTCCTATCTGGCAGTATCCAAGAATGTGAAGACGGCGTTGGGTCTGGGTATCGCTGTAACTTTCGTGTTGGTTATAACAGTGCCCGTGGACTACGCATTGCAGGTGTATGTGCTGGCTCCTGACAAGCTGGTGCCCGGTGTCGACCTGACATTCCTGGCTTTCATCCTGTTCATTGCGGTGATTGCCGCTATGGTGCAGCTGGTGGAGATGATTGTGGAGCGTTTCTCTCCCTCTCTGTATGCCAGTCTCGGTATTTTCCTGCCTCTGATTGCTGTGAACTGCGCCATCATGGGTGCATCTCTGTTCATGCAGCAGCGCATAGGTATGGAGCCCACAAATGCACAGTATATCGGTGGTGTGGGTGATGCTGTGGCTTATGCCTTCGGTTCCGGTATCGGCTGGTTGCTTGCTATTGTCGGTCTGGCCGCTATTCGTGAGAAGATGGCTTACACGGATGTGCCCAAGCCTCTACAGGGTCTCGGTATCACATTCATCACAGTAGGTCTGATGGCTTTGGCATTTATGTGCTTCAGCGGTCTTAATATTTAAAAGCAGGAGGAATATACGATGGATATGAATTTGATTTTAGTTAGCATTGGCGTATTCCTTGTCATCATCCTGGTGTTGGTGGCAATACTGCTCGTTGCTAAGACTTATTTGTCACCAAGTGGCAATGTGAATATTGTGATTAACGGTAAGGACACCATTTCCGTGCCTCAGGGTGCATCTCTGCTGTCGACACTCTCTCAGGAGGGTATCTTCCTGCCTTCTGCCTGTGGCGGTAAGGGTAGTTGCGGACAGTGCAAACTGCAGGTTACTGAGGGCGGTGGCGAGATACTTGATTCTGAGAAGGGTCATTTCTCGCGTAAGCAGCAGAAGAATCATTGGCGTTTGGGTTGCCAGTGTAAGGTGAAGGGTGATTTGAAGATTGCCGTCGACGACTCAGTGATGGGTGTTAAGGAGTGGGAGTGCACCGTTATCGGTAATAAGAACGTGGCTACCTTTATTAAAGAATATAAGGTGGCTCTGCCTCCCGGCGAACACATGGACTTCGAGCCCGGCTCGTATGCACAGATTAAGATTCCCGCATTCGATTGCATCGATTATGGCAAGGACTTCGACAAGTCCCTCATCGGCGATACATATCTGCCTGCATGGGAGAAGTTCGGTCTGTTCCCCCTCAAGTGTACGAATCCCGAACCCACCATCCGTGCTTACTCTATGGCCAACTATCCCGACGAGGGTGACATCATTACGCTTAATGTGCGTATTGCCACACCTCCGTTTAAGCCGAAGGAACAGGGTCCTGGCTTCATGGATGTGAATCCGGGTATCGCTTCTTCTTACATCTTCTCTCTCAAACCGGGTGACAAGGTGACGATGAGCGGTCCTTATGGAGAATTCCGTCCCGTTTACGGTTCCGGCCGTGAGATGATTTGGGTTGGCGGTGGTGCCGGTATGGCTCCTCTTCGTGCTCAGATTATGCATATGTTGAAGGGTCACGGTGTCAGCGATGAAGACCGTAAGCGTCCGATGCACTACTTCTATGGCGCACGTGCTTTGGAGGAAATACCGTTCCTAGATGACTTCCTGCAGTTGGAAAAGGACTTCCCCAACTTCCACTTCCATCTGGCTCTCGACCGTCCCGATCCGAAGGCAGATGCAGCAGGTATCAAGTACACGCCGGGCTTTGTGGCTCCAGTGATGGGCGATACTTATCTGAAGCAGCATGAGGCTCCCGAGGATTGTGAGTACTATCTCTGTGGACCTCCAATGATGGCTAAGACGGTGCTCGACCTCCTACACTCTCTCGGTGTGGAGGATGACATGATTCGATTCGATAACTTTGGTGGTTAATAGATTACTGATTTTAATACTGACAGTCCTGAGTGCAACTTTTGTTTGCGCTCAGGACTTTCCTTTACTGCACGCACGACGTTCGCAGGAAGCCCCATTTAATAATTCTTGTCCAATGATAGATGGGAAAAGAACTGTTGTGGGGTGTGTGGCAACGGCTGTGGAGCACATAGTGAATTATTGGCACTATCCCAATAGCCTATGCGAGGAAATACCAGAGTATGTAACGGAGAAATATGCACTTCCTGCTGTTCCGGAGGGTACGATGATTGACTGGGATAACATGCAGGAGGACTATTTGGATTCCCCGTATACAAAGGAGGCGGCGAAAGCCGTTGCTGATTTGTCTTTGTGGATAGGACAAGCGCTGAGGGCGAATTATGGCATTTCTGCCACATCTGCCAGCAGTTGGAACGTACCGGATGTACTGAAGAACGTGTTTGGCTATAAGACTGTGGAGATTTGTTGCAGAGACTCGTATACGGCTCCTGCCTGGAGAAGATTGTTGAAGCATGAACTTGATAACGGCAGACCGATCTATTTCAGCGGGTATTACAGTGGCGGAGCACATGCTTGGACGTTGGATGGCTGGGAAGGTGAGTATCATCATTGTAATTGGGGTGAGAACAATTTCAGGGACGGATATTACAATCAGGATTTCTTTAATGAATTCCAAAATGTCCAAGACAATACATATTTGGAGCGTTTTGCCGGGTGCGCATCGAATCAGTTGTGTATATGTATTTCTCCCGATGAGGTAGAGACTTTGGCGTGGGACAGTATTCATACACAGGATTTTGTGAAGGTACACAAGGTGAAGTTGCTTCGTGAGGTGTCGACAGAAGATTACGTATTGGCAGAAGTGACGGTAGAGAACCTTCATGAAGATACCCTCTATTATACGTTGGAAGGTGTTACGTTTACACCAGAGGTGTGGCAGCGAGGTGATAAAGAAGAAATGCTTCAGGATGGTTCGTTTAGCGGCGTGTGTTCTTTTATTCTTCCTCCGTCCAGTACGACGAGACAAAGGGCTTGCTTCCGTTTCTCAAAAACAGGTCAGAGGGTGTTTGCAGTGACCTTTGACGAAATGGAATATTTCTGTGACACATTGTTGAATGTGTTGCCGGCAAAGAGCCTTTCGTTGGAATATTCCGAGATGAGCGTCAGTTTTCCGGAGGTGGGAGATGCATTGATAGATGGCTATGTGACAAATACATCGCGGCTTGCCACTTACGGCTCCGTGCTGAATTTCTGGCTTGTGGAAGAGGGTGCATTACCGGATGATGAAACGCTGGACAATGTGTCTGCACGCTATATTTATCTTAATTTAGGACCAGGTGAAAAAGTCCATTACTCAGAGCAGACAGAACTCCATTCGAAGGTGTTGTTCAAGGGACTTACGGTTGGTGAGACGTATTCTCTATGGCTTCGTCAGAACTGGTTGCCCATAGTTAAGACGCTCACATTTACCGTTCCGGATCATCCGTCGGATATCCAAGTATGGAAACCAGCATCGTCATTTGTCGGTAAGGAGGGGGCCGACGAAAGAATATACGACCTTTCCGGTCGCCCACAACGCTCCCTGAAGGGTTTATATATAAAAGATAATAAGGTATATTGGTCCCCAAAGTAAAAAAATGACAGGTGTAATGTCACTTTTTTATTAAAAATATTGCTTGTTTTCAGAAAAATACGTAACTTTGCAGCGCAAAACGTAAGATTAGAGTGCAAAACGTACACAATTTTTATTATGGCTTCTATGCATACTTTTACTTTAACAACGAGTAAGAGCGAGGCCGTGTGTGTACAAAAAAGGAAGAGATAGAACAAAAAAGATAGGGTCTCGCTCATAATAGGGCGGGACCTTTTTTTGAGCATATGGAAAGTGAACAGATAACACAGAAACGTAGAGTGGCTATACAAGGAATATATGGCAGTTTTCATGATATAGCGGCTCATCATTATTTTACCGGCGAAGAGCTGCAACTTGTAGAGTGCGATACGTTTGAAGATGTCTTCCATAGTATGAAGAATGACCCCTCTATGGTTGCGATGGTGGCAATAGAAAATACTATCGCAGGTAGTCTGCTTCATAATTATGAATTGCTCAGGGAGTCGGGTATGACGATTGTCGGGGAGCATAAATTGCGTATATCACATTCCATCATGTGCCTGCCGGAAGATAATTGGGCAGATGTCACGGAAGTGAATTCGCATCCCGTGGCTTTGATGCAGTGCCGTTCATTCTTGGCTGCTCATCATGGGCTGAAGATAGTGGAGGTGGACGATACCGCAGGAGCAGCCCGTAATATACATGAAAGGAATCTCCACGGTCACGCGGCTATCTGTCATAAGGATGCTGCGAAGATATACAACATGAAGATACTTGAGGAAGGAATAGAGACGAATAAACATAACTTCACTCGATTCCTGGTGTTGACATCTCAGGAGAATGCGGACCATCTGCGTAAGAAGGAACTGACAGACAAATCATCATTGGTATTTTCCTTGCCCCATGAGGAAGGTTCTCTGTCTGCAATACTATCAGTATTATCTTTCTACAAGATTAATCTTACCAAGATACAGTCTTTGCCCATCATCGGAAGAGAGTGGGAATATCTCTTTTACATAGACCTCACATTCTCAGATTACGAGAGATACAGACAATCCCTTGATGCCATACGTCCTCTCACCAGAGAGATGCGTATTCTAGGAGAATATTCTAGTGGCAGACAGACAATATAGTAGAATCGTACAATATAATAAAATAATCAACTCAATGATTACGCCAGCAGACAGATTGAATTTGGTACAAGAATACTATTTTAGTCGTAAACTTAAAGAAGTGGCTCAGCTGAACGCTGAAGGTCGGGACATTATTTCATTGGCTATAGGAAGCCCGGATATGCCACCTTCGAAGTCTACTATTGATGTGCTTTGTTGTGAAGCATTGCGCGAAGACACTCACGGCTATCAACCGACGATAGGTATTCCGCAGTTGAGAAAGGCAATGGCAGAGTTTTATTCAAGGTGGTATGGCGTGGAACTCGACCCGGCAACGGAGATACAGCCGCTGATTGGTAGTAAGGAGGGAATCCTGCACGTTACCTTGGCATTTTGCAACCCAGGTGACAAGGTACTTGTTCCCAATCCGGGATACCCCACATATACTTCATTGTCCAAACTTCTCGGACAGGAGGTGGTCAATTATGACCTGTTGGAAAAGAACGGATGGCAACCGGACTTTGAACAGTTGGAGGCAATGGATCTGACTGGTGTGAAGATGATGTGGACAAATTATCCGAATATGCCGACCGGTGGAAGGGCGACACGTGAACTGTACGAGCGGATAGTATGTTTCGCCCGTGAACATGAAATACTTGTTGTGAACGACAATCCGTATAGCTTTATCCTAAACAGGGATGAGCACCTTTCAATACTGCAGGTTCCGGGAGCGAAGGACTGTTGTATAGAATTCAATTCGATGTCCAAATCTCACAATATGCCAGGATGGCGTGTTGCAATGTTGGCAACAAATGCGGAATTTGTAAAGTGGATAATTAAGGTAAAGTCAAATATAGATTCCGGAACATTCCGACCCATACAATTGGCGGCAGCCGAAGCCTATAGTAATTCTGATGAATGGCATCATAAATTCAATATCAAAACTTATGCAGAGCGCAGAGTCATCGCGGAAGATATTATGCGTGAACTGGGATGCTCATTTGATAAGAATCAGCAGGGTATGTTCCTGTGGGGACGTATTCCGGATGATGTCGATAATGTGGAGACTCTCACGGAACACGTACTTCACGATGCCCGTGTCTTTATTACCCCCGGATTCATTTTTGGTTCGAATGGAAGCAGATATATTCGTATTTCTCTTTGTGCCAAACCGGATAAAATGCGAGAGGCTCTACGTAGAATATGTGAGATGAATAAAAATGTTTGAAAATATAAATAAACGACAGATATGGATCTTAAATTAAAACCATTAGCTTTGCCGAGTGACAATGTTCGCCCGTTCATTATCAGTGGACCTTGTTCTGCAGAAACAGAAGAACAAGTGATGACTACAGCCCTGCAATTAGCAATGAAGGGTTGTCATATGTTCCGTGCCGGAGTGTGGAAGCCACGTACGAAACCGGGCGGTTTTGAAGGTAACGGAGAAAAGGCGTTGCCCTGGTTGGAACGTGTCAAAAAAGAGACAGGGATGCTTGTTGCAACGGAGGTTGCCACGCCGGAGCATGTGGAACTCTGTCTGAAGCATGGTATAGATATTTTGTGGGTGGGTGCAAGAACCACAGCTAATCCTTTTGCTGTTCAGGCTATAGCTGATGCATTGAAAGGTGTGGACATTCCTGTGTTCGTCAAGAATCCTGTAAATCCTGATATAGAACTTTGGGTGGGTGCTCTTGAACGTATCAATGGTGCCGGAATAGAGCGCTTGGGAGCTATTCATCGCGGATTCTCAAGTATTGACAACAAGATATACCGCAATCTTCCCATGTGGCAGTTGCCGATAGAGTTGAAGCGCCGTTATCCGGATTTGCCGATAGTAAACGACCCTAGCCATATAGGCGGTCGTCGCGACTTGATTGCTCCGCTGTGCCAGCAAGCAATGGATTTGGGGATGGATGGACTTATTGTAGAAAGTCATTGTGATCCCGATAGAGCTTGGAGTGATGCAAAACAGCAGGTGACTCCGGAGGTTCTGGATTTTATACTTGATAAACTTGTTATTCGTCAAGAGGTGTCTACGACGGAAAGTATAAACGCGATGCGTAAGCAAATTGACGAATATGATGACCAGCTCATAGATATTCTTGGTAAGCGGATGAAGGTGTGCCGCGAAATAGGTCAATACAAGAAGAATCACGATATGACCATTCTGCAGACTCAACGTTATACAGAGATTCTTGACAAGCGTGGTGCTCAGGGCAGTCTTGTCGGTATCTCCCCGGATTGCGTTAAGGCGATTTTTGAACACATTCACGAGGAGAGTGTACAGCAGCAGATGAGAATAATAAATGATTAAATGGAGTTTTCGTAATCTGTTATTTTTATGAAAATACTGATTCTTGGTGCGGGTAAGATGGGCTCTTTTTTTACAGATGTACTCTCTTTTGATCACGAATGTGCTGTCTATGAGATTGAGCCGCGCCGCATGCGTTTCTTGTATAATACGCAACGTTTCACGACAGTAGAGGAGATAGAGACCTTCCGTCCCAACCTAGTTATCAACTGTGTGACGCTTAAATATACACTTCAGGTCTTTGACCAACTCATTCCCCATCTTCCGGAAGACTGTATCCTGTCTGACATATCCTCTGTAAAAACAGGATTCCGCGAATATTATGAGAAGACCGGACGACATTATTGTTCTACGCATCCGATGTTCGGCCCCACTTTTGCAAATCTGGGTGCCCTTTCGTCTGAGAATGCGATTGTCATCAATGAGGGCGATTATTTGGGAAGGGTATTCTTCTTAGACCTATATCGTCGTTTGGGTCTCAATGTGCATGAATATTCTTTTGAAGAACATGATGAGGCGATGGCTTATAGCCTTTCTGTGCCGTTTGTAAGCACCTTTGTGTTTTCTGCGGTGATGAAGCGTCAAGATGCACCGGGAACGACGTTCAAACGTCATCTTAATATTGCAAAGGGTGTGTTATCTGAGGACGATACACTCTTGCGCGAAATACTGTTTAATCCCCGTACAAAGCATCATGTGGAGCAGATTCGCTCAGAATTGAAGGAACTCATACAGATAATAGATGCTCGTGATGAGGATGCATTAAATGGTTATCTTACGAAAATAAGGAAAAACATCAACTAAAGAGAATTTTCAACAAATATGCATTGACCTCGGAGAGATTCTCTGAGGCTTTTTTTAGGTTCTTTAAAAAACTCTCCAAGGTAGGTGCGCTATCATCGCACAGATCTGTTACACTTTTTATAAGTAGTATAGGGACGTTCATGAGAGAACAAACAAATGCTACTGCTGCTCCTTCCATGTCTTTCAACTCACCACCTTCACGTTCGATAATTACTTCGTCGCAGGGTTGTAGGTCCAGGCTGGAGCCTGTTGTTACGCGCCCCATCTCCAGTCCGAGTTTTTTTGCAATACACGTACTCTTTTCCCACACAGAATAATTGCCCAGACCTTGAGTGTCCCAATCGTCATCCCCGGGAATACGTCTATCATGAAACATCACGCTGTCTGCTACATATACTTTGCCAATTTCGGCCCCTTTACGTTTCCAGCCGCCACATGTTCCGCTATTGATGATAAGGTCTGGTTTGAGCCGCTCTATAGCGGCGAGCGTGGCAACAGATGCAGCCTCACATCCAACAAGATCTCTTTCATGCTGACGTCCTAGTGTGACGACGCTTAATATAGAGTTTCGAGTGGTGTCGTTATATTGGAAAAGCCGACAAGGTAGTGGCGAAAAGAACTTCTCGATTTCCTTCATCCCAAAGCGCAGAATGAAAGGCTTTGCCTCGGATTCCATTGCGATAATGTAGCAAATGTGCATATTTCTTATTAAAATTTGATGCGAAGTTAAACTTTTTTGATGATGCAGCCAAATAATTTATTATTTTTTTATACTTTTGTCGTATAATCGTTATTATATTGTAAGCATTGTGGACTATTTTATAAACACTTTGATTGCTGCATGGTATTTGGCATGTGCGCTGTCTCCTTACCTACTTTTTGGCTTTTTCCTTTCTGGCTTGGTGCGTTTATGGGTACCGTCAGAAGTGTCATCTCCACGGTTCTCTAAAAAGGGTTTTGGAAGTGTTTTGCGTTGCGCTCTTTATGGACTAGCTTTGCCAATCGCTTCCGGCAAGACGCTTGCAAAGGCTATGCAGTTGAGACGTCACGGCGCATCAAAAGGAGGTGTAATATCTTTCTTGACATCTGCATCGCAATCTGGTATTGACAGTTTTGCTGTAGTTTATGGATTAATAGGCTTGCCTTTTGCCGTCATCCGTGTTATTACGTCATTCTTTACGAGCCTTTTTGTGGGTTTTTTGGTAACGACATCCCCTGATGAGAAGGCACATGAATCGCGCCATCGCAATCATAGAAAAAAAACATCTTATTTTCAGAAAATGTATAGTGCAGATACGGAAAAGAAGCCCAAAGATTCGTTTCTGCACGTTGCAAAAAGAGCGTTCTTCTATGCTTTTGTTCGTATGCCAAGACACGTAGGTGGATGGCTTGTTGTGGGGTTGCTCGTTGCTGGTCTCATACTAGTATGCGTTCCTGATGATACTTTTGAGTTTTTTCTCAACGATACAGTCTTCTCAATATTTTTTGTTCTGATATTAGTTCCGTTGATACATGTGTGTGCTACAGGTACATTACCAATTGCATATACGTTGATGCTTAGAGGTATAACGCCAGGTGCAATCCTTGTATTGTTGATGGCAGGTGTAGCAACAAATATTTCTTCTATGAAGTTGCTGCGCGGAACAATGGGATGGAGGGTTCTTATTTTGTATGTGGCAGGTGTCATCCTTAGCAGTATTATGTGTGGTACTCTAATAGATACCAGATTACCCCAATCATTATTTGCGGTATCACCTACGCGTTATTATGGAGCATCAGCGGTAGAACCGGAGTGGTGGGTTGTCGTGTTAACAATAATTCTGTTTGTGCTGATTGCAATTGGACATGTGCAGTCGTTCCGTTATCATCGTCGTCATCATCATCATAGACATCAGGAGGCTCAAGTTTCTAAGAATGTTGTTACGGTGATGTTGTTTGATGTGACAGGAATGAAGGATCGTAATTCTGCGATTTTTATTCAAAAGAGTATCTGTAGTATGGAAGCTATAGAAGGATGTGAGGTGTCATTCACTCATGGGCAGGCAATGGTGAAGGGGGTAAACCTTCGTGCGGAAAATATTGTGAATGCGATTGAGTCCTTAGGTTTTGAAGCATCATATCTTCAGCAAATAGATGTAGAGGAGACTGTTCGATGATTGCGACTCTTAGCAATTTTTTGTGGGGGTGGCCAATGATTGTCTTGTTGCTTGGCACGCATGTCTGGCTTACCATTCGTTTGAAATTTCCGCAGCGCCACATCTTTCGTGCAATTCGTCTCTCTGTTACACGTGATAAAGATGCCCACGGCGATGTTTCTCAGTTTGCAGCTCTAGCAACGGCTTTGGCTGCAACTATTGGTACAGGTAATATAGTAGGTGTTGCAACGGCTGTTGCTTTGGGTGGGCCCGGTGCGGTGCTCTGGTGTTGGCTTACAGGCGTGTTTGGTATTGCTACAAAATATGCCGAGTCACTTTTAGCGGTGAGATACCGTGTGAAGTCTCGTGACGGTTATATGATAGGTGGACCGATGTATACGTTACATCGTGGTCTTGGTATGAAATGGCTTGCAGTGCTTTTTGCTGTTTTTGGTGTATGTGCTTCTTTTGGCATTGGAAACATGGTGCAGTGTAACGCAATCACTTTGTTATGTCATGAATCGTATGGGATGCCAGTATCATGGGTATCTGCAACAGTAACATTCTTTGTTGCACTTGTTGTTGTTTTTGGCGTGAGAGGTATAGCCAAGGTTTGTACAGCATTGGTGCCTTTTATGGCCTTCCTCTATGTTATCGGATGTGTTTTTATTTTGATATTCAACGGAACTTATGTGTGGGATGCTCTGTGCCTTATTGTTAAAAGTGCTTTTGCACCTCATGCTGCAGGAGGAGGTTTTGTTGGTGTCTCAATAATGCTCTCAATTCGTTATGGCGTAGCTCGCGGATTATTCTCCAATGAAAGCGGCCTTGGTAGTGCACCTATAGTTGCCGCGGCAGCTCAGACAAAGACTCCTGTGCGACAGGCACTAGTTTCCTCTACCGGTACGTTTTGGGACACTGTGGTGGTGTGTATGCTCACAGGCCTTGTCATTGTTTCATCTGTGTTGGCTCATGATGGTATCACATTTTCGAATGGAGCGTCTCTCACCAAGCATGCCTTTGCCACAATACCTTATATAGGAACGCCATTGCTAACTTTCGGTATTATTACGTTTGCATTTTCAACGATTTTGGGTTGGTGCTATTATGGAGAGAAATGTATACAGTATTTAGGTGGAGGAAGTCGTAGTTTTTACTTCAAGTGGATATACCGCATAATCTTTATAATATTCATATATATAGGTGGTACCCAACAGTTGAATCTTGTATGGGATTTCTCTGATTTGGCCAACGGTATGATGGCAATCCCTAACCTTGTGTCGCTTCTGTTGCTGACGGGCGTTATCGTAAAAGAGTCCCGTAAGGGCGGATTGCTTTAATATACGGTTTCGCAAATACGGTGCACGCGAATACCCCTTGCGTGATAGCTTTTTCGGTTGTTGAAGATGGCATCAGAAGCCCAATAGCCAAGTTCTGCTGTTAATATGCCGATAGCAGCTCCCACAATCACATCGCTTACGTAATGGCGATTGTTTAAGATGCGCATAACTGCCACACTGGAGGCTACGGTGTATCCGCATATTGGAATCCATACGGAACGGTGGCCGTACTCATGCGCCAAAAGGGTTGCTCCCATGAATGCCGTAGCTGTATGGCCTGACGGGAAACTGTTGCTGGCGTCATTAGGACGCGTGCGGTTGATAGAATATTTCATGCCGTTCACCACACCGGCCATCATCGCAGCCGCCATTGCGTCTGCAACGAGAGCATTCCACCGATTCTTTGAGCGTCCCTTCATACCACCAAGCACCATGCCTACGTGTGTTGCTACAGGCAGATATTGTATGTAGTCATCTACGGAACAGTTTATTCCGTCGTTACCCCAGTGATTTCTCACCTTGTCGCGTATACTTTGATCTGCAGGCATTAATGCCAAACCGGTTACAGCGATGGGCACAGCTATTGAAAACGCATGATGCGTACGATTGAGATTCCAACTTTTATGAGTATGTTTCACATCGTTCGCGCCTGCCAGTTCTTTTTGCCGGATAGCTAAACTGTCTATCTGTGCATAACTTTGTGTTAATACACAAACAGTAGCAATTATATACATTAATAATCGCCTCATGATGCAGGGTTGTTTAAAAAGTTTATTTCACCTGCGCGTACGTTAAATAGCCGATGGTCACGTGACGTGGCAGAAAGAATCTGGTCGAGGTGATCACGATTGGTGTCAGTTATAAATGTTTGCCCGAAGCGTTCCGAGGAGACGAGCCCTATAATCTGCTCTACGCGTTGTGCATCAAGACGGTCGAATATGTCGTCTAGGAGAAGTATGGGGGTGGTGCCGGAACCGCCTTTATGAAGGAAATCAAATTGTGCAAGTTTCATTGACAACACCATAGTCCTCTTTTGCCCAAGGGAAGCTTCACGACGCAGGGGGTATCCGTCTACAGTCATTGCTAAGTCATCACGATGGATACCATGCAGAGAATAGCCCATAATGCGATCCTTTACGCGTCCGGAACGGATTATATCCAGTAAATCGCCACGCTCGCCATGACTTTCGTATGTAAGCGACACGTTCTCATGGTGTTGTGAGATAGCCTCGTATGTGGCTTGAAATACAGGTATAAACTGCTCAATGAAGAGTTTGCGTTGCTCGTAGATAACTGTTCCGTGACGAGCCATCTCTTCCTCCCAAAGTGACAGAAGCGTAGGATCAGGTTCTGTTTCCATCTTTAAAAGAGCATTGCGTTGCTGTAGTGCTTTATTATAAGCAGACAAGGCATCAAGATAGGGGGCAGAAGTTTGTGCGATAACACCATCCAGGAAACGGCGTCGTTCAGCACTGTCACCGCTAACAAGGAGGTTGTCGTCGGGTGAAATTAATACCAGTGGTATAAGGCCGATATGTTCTGACAGGCGCTTATACGCTTTCGCACCGCGTCGCATTACTTTTTTCTGGCCGTATTTTAGTCCGACGCGTATACATTCTTGTGTACCGTCTTCATTTGTATAGTCGCCTCCGAGCGACATCATTTCTGTTTCGTGACGAATACACAGAGAGTCTTGTGTGGTGAATGATGACTTGGAGAGAGAAAGGAAATAGATGGCATCAAGGAGATTTGTTTTTCCTTCTCCATTATTGCCAATTAGACAGTTGATGCCGTCGGAGAAATCCAGTTCAGCCTCCGCTATGTTGCGATAATTGAGTATTGAAAGATGGTTTAATGTCATAATGCGAGTGCAAAAATATGAAAAAAGTTCACATGTTGGTGATGAACTACATAAACTTTTTGGCGATTGCAGAAATTTTTCATAACTTTGTGCCCGAAATTAATAAACAAATAATAATATGGCAAAGAAGAAACAGGCCAATCAGGTGAATGAGATAGATCAGACAGTAGCTGCATCTAAAGATTTTGTGGAGAGACATCAGAAGAGTATTATTTTTGGTGGTGGTGCGTTGATTATTGTTGTAGTCATTGCGTTATTGATGCATCAGTTCTATTTTGTTCCCCGTGAACAGAAGGCTGCAGAGGAAATTTCGGCTGCAGAGGCATTGTTCCGCTCCGGAGAATGGGATAAGGCACTTAATGGTGATGGTGAGAATGTAGGCTTCTTGGAGATTATCGATAATTATGGAGGTACTAAGAGTGGGAACTTAGCTCAGCTATATGCAGGATTGTGCTATGCTCAGAAAGGCGAGGCTCAGACAGCGATAGATTATCTGGAAGACTTTGACGGCTGTGGTGATGAGATGGTTTCTAACGCTGCTTTGGGAGCTCTCGGTAATTGCTATGCAGAAGTTGGTGAAAATCTCAAGGGTGCAAAAATTCTTGTGAAGGCTGCAAAGAAGGCCGATAATAACACTCTTTCGCCCGATTATTACCTGCAGGCAGGCCAGTTATATGCTGCAGAAGGTGATAAGGATAAGGCTATGGAGTGTTATATGACGGTGAAGACAAAATATTTCCAAAGTGTCGCAGCTCAGGAGATAGACAAATTCATTGAAACGGTTCGCTAAACATATTCCGGTATAGCATATAGAAAATGGCCAGCGAGCAGCATAATCTCAGCAGTTTTGATGTTGCAGGTGTTCCATCGGGCAAAGGTAAGAGATTTGCCGTTATTGTGAGTGAGTGGAACAGCGATGTGACCGGGGCTTTGTGTGAAGGGTGCTGTGAAACGTTGAAGAAACATGGCGTAGATGATAATGACATCATTGTGGTGAGTGTGCCGGGCAGTTATGAACTGATATTTGCCAGCGCTGTGATGATGCAGAAGGCCGATGCCGTAATTGCTATAGGGTGTGTTATACGAGGTGATACTCCGCATTTTGACTATATCTGCCAAGGCGTGACAAACGGTTTGGCAGAACTTAATGCGAAGGGAGAGACCCCGGTTATTTTCGGGCTTTTGACTTGTGATACGCAGTTGCAAGCAGAAGAAAGGGCCGGTGGGCGCTTGGGAAATAAGGGTAGTGAGTGTGCCGTGGCAGCACTTAAAATGGCTAATATCGAAAAATAAACATAATATAGAGCCTTCGGGCTCTTAAACTTTACGCGCGTGCGCGTGTTATAGAGATTATGGAAGATCAAGACAGAATAATTAAGGTAGACATTGAGTCCGAGATGCGGAAAAGCTACATCGACTATTCGATGAGTGTTATTGTGGCACGTGCTTTGCCCGATGTTCGTGATGGTTTTAAACCTGTACATCGCCGCATACTCTTTGGTATGAAGGAGCTTGGCAATTTGCATTCAAAGCCCTATAAGAAGAGTGCTCGTATTGTTGGTGAGGTGTTGGGTAAATATCATCCACACGGAGACTCCAGTGTATATGGCGCTTTGGTGCGTATGGCCCAGGACTGGAATATGCGCTATATGTTGGTGGACGGTCAGGGTAACTTTGGATCTGTTGACGGCGACGGTGCGGCAGCTATGCGTTATACAGAAGCTCGTCTGTCATTGATGGGTGAGGCTATGATGGAAGATTTGGAGAAGGAGACGGTGGATATGACCACCAACTTCGACGATACGCTCTATGAGCCCACCGTGATGCCCACAAAGATACCTAATCTATTGGTGAATGGTGCTACGGGTATTGCTGTGGGTATGGCTACCAACATTCCAACTCATAATCTGTCAGAAGTGCTTGATGCTTGTGTGGCATTTATTGATGATGATACGCTTGATAGTGAAGCTCTGATGCAGTATGTCAAAGGACCAGACTTCCCGACTGGTGGTTACATAATGGGTTTGCAGGGCATTCGTGAGGCATACGAGACAGGACGTGGCCGTATCATTATGAGAGCGAAGGCTGATATCGAATCTGGAGAGCAGCACGATAAAATTATCATCACGGAAATCCCTTACGGCGTAAATAAGGCTCAGCTCATTGAGTATATTGCCGAACTGGTTAAGGATGGTAAGTTGGATGGAATCTCAAACGCAAACGATGAGAGCGACCGCGAGGGTATGCGTATTGTGGTTGATGTGAAGAGGGATGCCAATGCCCGTGTGGTGCTGAACAAGTTGTTCAAGATGACACCTCTTCAGACATCTTTCCCGGTAAACGCCATTGCGCTTGTTAAGGGAAGGCCCAAACTTCTCACTTTGCGTGACTGTATCAAGAACTTTGTCGTCCACAGACATGATGTTGTGATACGTCGTACCAAGTATGATTTGAGAAAGGCAGAGGAGAGAGCTCACATCCTGGAAGGTCTGATTATTGCATCGGATAACATCGACGAGGTGGTACAGATTATCAAGAAGAGTGCTACGCCTCAGGAAGCCCAGGATAATTTGCAGAAGCGTTTTGGTTTGGATGCTGTGCAGTCGAAAGCAATTGTTGATATGCGTTTGGCTCAGTTGACAGGCCTGCAACAGGAAAAACTTCACGCAGAATTCAACGATTTGCAGGAGAAGATTAAATACTTCAACCAGATACTTACGGATGATTCTTTGTGCCGCAAGGTGATGAAGGACGAACTTCTGGAGGTGAAGAACCAGTATGGTGATGAGCGACGTACGGAGATTTTGCCGAGTGCAGAAGAGTTCAATGCAGAGGACTTCTATGCCGATGATGATGTTGTGATTACTATCTCGCATCTTGGATATATCAAGAGAACGCCTTTGGCTGAGTTCCGTGCACAGGGACGTGGCGGTATCGGTGTGAAGGGTAGTGCGACGAGAGACAGTGATTTCATAGAGCACATCTATACGGCTACAATGCACAATACAATGATGTTCTTCACAGATAGAGGTCGTTGCTATTGGCTCAAGGTTTATGACATTCCCGAAGGTTCAAAGCAAAACAAGGGTCGAGCTATCCAGAATCTCCTTCAGATAGAGCCTGGAGACAATATTTCTAATTGTCTCTGCATCCGCAAACTTCAGGATCCGGAATTCTGCGAGTCACATTACGTGATGTTCTGCACGAAGGAAGGTATTATCAAGAAAACTTGTTTGAAAGATTATTCGCGTCCAAGAGCCAATGGTGTGATAGCCATCAATATACGTGAAGAGGATGCCGTTATTGCTGTAGCTCTGACCAATGGCCACGATGAAGTTGTAGTAGCAAGTCGAAATGGCAAGGCTGTACGTTTCTCTGAAAATCAGGTGCGTGCAATGGGACGTAACTCTACTGGTGTACAGAGTATTATCCTTGACGGAGAAGACGATGCCGTTGTCGGTATGGCTGTAATCAACGATGTGGAGAACGAGAAGATACTGGTTCTTTCGGATCAGGGCTTCGGTAAGCGTACTGACGTAGAGGAATATCGTAAGACGAACCGCCACGCAAAGGGAGTGAAGACGTTGAATATCACAGAAAGAACGGGTAAGGTGGTCGCTCTCCTTGTGACTAAGGAAGAAGATGATCTTATGATTATCAACAAGAGCGGTACGACAATTCGTATCCATATGGATGTCATAACAGAGACAAAGGGCCGTGTAACTCAGGGTACGAAAGTCATCGAGCTCAAGAAACGTAATGATGAAATCAGTCACGTGTGCATTGTGCCTCGTGAGGATGTTGAAGAGGACGAGGTTCCTTCGGAAAATACTGATGACAAACCGAGTGAGAATAATGAAGAATAACCTTTAAAGTATAAAACACTATGAAAAAGTTAATGATTGCTCTTACCTTGCTGTTGACGGCAGGTATAGTGTCGGCTCAGACACCGGAAGAGAAGGCTGCCATGAAGGAAGCCAAAGCACAGTTGACTCAGTCAATGAAGTTGCGTGATGCTGCAAAAACTGCTTTGCAGTCTGCCACTGCGGATAAACCTGCTGATACGGAAATGGTTAAGAGTAATTGTTTGCAGGCAGACGAACTTATAGAAAAGGCTCTTGCCAGCGGATATGTAGATAATAAGAAACTGTTTGATGCATACTTCGTGAAGGATGAGGTTAACACTTTCCTTCTGAATATGGAATTCGCTAAGTATCAGAATCATGAGGATGTGAATGAGGCTTTCTTTACCGAATCATTAAACAAGGCTTGTGACGGAATGAGCGGTGTGCTCAAATATGGTAATCCCAAGGATGACATACAGGCTGGTGTGATGAAGGCTGAGAAGTCGAAGCTTGCAAAGTGTCAGGTGTACTATGCTCTGCTTGTACAGATGGCAAACGGTAAGGGAAACTCGGAGGCTGTCATTGAAAACTGTAAGAAGTATATTGACTATCCTAAGGCTTATCCCGAGGTGGCTGATCTCTGCGCAAATCCCAATCCTTCATATCCCCAGATGGCATACTACATCTGCGCAATGGCTTTCAACCTGAAGGACTGGAAAACATTGGCTGAGTATACTCCTTTGGCTAAGACCTTTGACGATCCCGATGCAAAGAACTTCATGGAGGCAGCAGGAGCGCAGGCTCTCCTGCAGCAGGGTGACACCGCAGCCTGGATTAGCAATATGCGTGAGAAGATAGCTAAGGAACCCACCAGTGAGGAGAATGAGATGAATATTCAAAACCTCATGGCTTTCTATGCCAAGAACCCTGTTGAACTGGGTAAGTTCTGCGATGAGATTCTCGCTGTAGCTCCTGAAAGCAAGTTGGCAAACTATGGTAAGGGTTATTGTCTCTTCGCTGATTCAAAATATGCCGACGCATTGGTTTACTACAAGAAGGCTGTTGAGATAGATCCTAATTATCTGGATGCCAATATCCAGTGTGGTCTTTGTCTGTTTAATATCGCAGATGCCAATAACCGTACTATTGCCGGCAAGAGATACAAGACTCAAGCAGAGGCAGATGCCGATGTGCAGAAAAATGTGAGAGCTTACTTCGAAGAGGCTTTGCCTTATTTTGAGAAAGTACGTGAACTCGTGCCCGATGACAGTGGTAAATGGGCTTATGAATTACGTACAATCTATAACGCGACAGGACAGAAAGATAAGGCCAAGGAACTTGAGAATTATTAAGTTTTTCCCTATATTGATATTAGCTACAAGTCTTCATGCTGCAACGGGCGGCATGAAGACTTGTGGTATAGAAACACTGGATAGCTTGGCTCTGTCTCTCAACGAAAGAGCCTACAGAGTGCGTTATGTAAACACGGATTCTGTACGCACTTTAGCGCTAATGGCGCAGAAGTATGCTCAAAGTGGAGAGCAAAAAAGTTATGCTCTGGAAAATCTTGCTTTTGTAGAGTATCAGCAGATGCGTTTTTCCAAAGCGAATGTTCTTATAAAAAAAGCCAGACGCCTGACCCGTAATCAGCTTTATCTGTTGGCACTCGATGTGCTGACAATGAAGGTGGCTCAGCGCACGGGAAATTTCCACGATTATCATTTAGCTCAGGTGCATGCCAACGAGCGTGTGCTGCGCATTGAGGATGAGGAGGAAAAACTGACTAAGGAGGAGCTTTCCCGTCTGCGTTATTGTCGTAGCGAGATGCATATAGTGGCAAGTACGTATTTCTACTATTTGCATATGGATTCACTGTCACGGGCAGAACTGATGCCTGTGAGAAAAGATGTGGAGGAAATGCAGGACACTGCTCAATGGCTCAATTACCATTATATGCTTGGCAGCGGTGGGTTCTACAAGGGAGATCCGGAAGATATCCGTTACCACGAGATGGAGGATTTGCATCGAGTGCTGGCCCTGTCTAAAAGAAGCGGGCATCTGTATTTTGAAGGAAACGCAATGCAAGCTATTGCGGAGCACACCGGAAGCATTGAGATGGCAGAGGGAGCACAAAAAGCATTTGCTGCATACAAGGATTTGTTTCAGGAGGGAGCAGCGCTTCGCACACAGGCAGAACTGGCATTTAGCGATAACAGATATAATGACGCATTGAAATGTCTGTTGGATGCGACATTGCTGATAGAAGAGCAACACAGGAGGGATTCTTTGCCGGAACTGCAATGGGAGAGTCGTATATACGAACACTTGTCGATGGTGTATAGTGCGTTGGAGGAACCGGAAAATTCACAGGTTTATCGTCTGCGTTATCTCGATTGTCTGGAACTGATGCGTCAGGATATCGATGTTGAGAACAGACAGTTGCAGATGATACGTTCGCAGCGCAGTTTATACGTGAAGCTGCTGATATTCGCCCTGTTATCGCTCTTTGTTCTTGTGGCTTTCATGATGCTTATGAGAGATATCAAGCGTCGTGGAAAGAAGCATCGGGAAAGTCAGGAGGATTTGCTTGAAGAAATAAAAGAGGAGGAGGCTTCTTTGATGCTGAAACTGCAGAAGGAGAAGGTTGAGAATATAGAGCGACGCACGAAGGTGGCTCTTGCTGCATCTGTGATACCTTTGATAGACCGTCTGTTGCATCAATCGGCAGATGCAGAATATATAAGGGAACTGACGGAAGAAATAGAACGTTTGGGTGGCGTGTTAACCCAGTGGATTCAGATACAGAGCGGCAGACTCAACGTGGGTGTTACAAAATTTCCTTTGAAGACGATTCTTGATACCATAGTTCTCAATCGTCCCACATTTGAGCGCCAGGGATTAACTCTGGAGGTGCAGGACACGAAGGCAGAGGTGATGGCCGACAGGGTGCTCACTCTGTTTATGCTCAACACATTATGTGATAATGCCCGTAAGTATACCCCGGAAGGTGGTAAGGTGTCAATAGAAGTTGAGGAAAAGGATTCGTACGTAGAAGTGTCTGTGGTGGATACCGGTTGCGGCTTTGAGGCAGCGGAAAATAAGAAGAAAGGACACGGATTCGGGCTGATGAACTGTAGGGGCATCATTCAGAAGTATCGTAAGATATCAAACCGCTTTTCAGTTTGTGATATGGGCTATGAGAGCGAAGCGGGGAAGGGTAGCCGGGTGTGGTTCCGATTGGTTCGTGTGCTTTCGCTGCTTGTGATGTTCTGCCTGTCACTCCAGCTGTACGCCCGCGACGAGAAACAGATGATACGCGACAGTCTTTCAATGCACAATGATGCGGCAGTTGAGGCATTGGCGCGTCACGACTGGGAGGAATACCAGCGACATAATGACGAATGTGTGCGTCTTCATCACGTACTGACTCAGGACCCCAACTTGCCTCTCTATGCACAACGTCAGGAACTGATGCGCCGCTTGGGTGAGTTGCTTATAATTGTGGCTGCAGCCCTTGCTCTGATATCGCTGACTATATTCACTCTTGTTGTTCGCCGTGTCAGACGTCAGACGATGTTCAGACAGGATTTGCAGGAACGACTGGATGAGGCTCATGAGCAGGTAGCACGTCTGAAATATGAAGTGGACAGATTGTATTGTCAGAATCAGATACTTGACAATTGCCTGTCTACAATAAAGCACGAGACGATGTACTATCCGGCACGGATACGACAGATGCTGGGGACAGCTTCTAGGGAGCAGCTCCATGAAGTATGCACCTATTACCGTCAGATGTATGAGATGCTCACGATGCAGGCGAAGAGTCAGCTTCAGGAGCCGGTTTGCAAACGTCAGAACGTATTGCTTTCCACCATTATAGAAGGTGCTCCTGACGTGTGTGTCCAGGCAGACGGTATGCTTCTTGAGGAATTACTCAAACGTTTGGGCGGAGGCCGTTTCACGGTAGAAGAGAGAGAAAAGGATGTTCTTGTGTCTACTCAACAAACGAAAGCGTGCGACGTTCATCAGTTTGCGGCTACAGCGGACAATTTCGACGCAATGGTAGCAAAGGAGATACTGAGAGAGCACGACGCTTTCTCCGGACATCCGGGATTAAGATTATATGCAGATAACAACAAAACATACTTCACACTATGGAAAACTTCAAGGTAATCATAGTCGAAGACGTTAGTCTTGAATTGAAGGGAACGGAACAGATTTTCTGCACGGAAATTCCCGAGGCAACAATTATAGGTACGGCTCAGAACGAGTCTGAGTTATGGAAACTGATTAGGCAGGAACTGCCGGATCTCGTGCTGCTGGATTTGGGTTTGGGAGGAAGCACCACAGTTGGAGTGGATCTCTGTCGCCAGCTTCGTTCGCGGTATTCCAACCTCAAGATTCTCATCTTCACTGGTGAGATTCTCAATGAGCGTCTGTGGGTGGAGGTTCTTGCTGCCGGAGCCGACGGTATAATTCTCAAGACGGGTAATCTCCTGCAGAGAGATGATGTCCAGTTGGTGATGCACGGCAGACACATGGTGTTCAACGAACCCATTCTGGAGAAGATACTGGCCCGTTTCCGCAAGTCGATAAATGCGGAGAGTCAGCAGACGGATGCTCTCCTGGATTATGATATAGATGAGTATGACGAGCGCTATCTGCGTCATCTGGCTCTCGGCTACACGAAAGACATGATAGCGTCGCTCAAGACGATGCCGTTCGGTGCGAAGAGTCTGGAGAAACGTCAGGCAGATTTGATCAACCGTCTCTTCCCGGAGAGAGAACGTCAGGGAGTGAACGCCACACGACTGGTGACCCGTGCGCTCCAATTGCATATCATAGATTTGGACCATCTCAAGGCGGACGAATAATCCGGTTATATGACGGGCACAATGAACATCGATCAGTATTTCCGTTTCTTCTGGCTTAATAGCGCGGAATGGGTAGGTAACATTCATCTGGCATATACTCTGTTGAGCGTTTTGGCTGTCGGGGCCGTGATTCATTCCAGAATCCTGCGGCCCGGTTCGTGTCCGCTTCCCCGCGACGGCTATGTGGCAGCTATGGTTGTCGGGTTGACATTTGTGACGGGTGTCGCTTTGCTTGCTCTTGTCCCCACATCTCCTCTCCTCAGCATTTCGGGAGGTGTCGCGGGCAGTCCCTGGTTGGCCGGACTGTTTCCTGTGACGGTATTCATTGTTGTAATTACATCTTTGGTATTCGGCCTGGTATCCGGTGCGCTGTCGTCGTGGCGAGATGTCATCGAGATGTTGTGCTACGGATTTAAAAGGTGGCCCTGGCTTATATTGCTTGGAATGATATGGTGAATCTGAATGAACTCAACGAAGCGCAGCAGTGTGCTGTGAAGTGCTGTGATGCTCCGTCGCTCATCATTGCGGGGGCGGGCAGCGGCAAGACTCGTGTTCTCACCTACAAGATAGCGTGGCTGATTGAGCAGGGTATGTCTCCGGAACGTATTCTTGCCCTGACGTTCACCAACAAGGCTGCCAATGAAATGAAAGAACGTATTGCCCGGCAGGTGGGTGAGAAAGAATCCTCGCGTCTGTGGATGGGCACCTTCCACAGCGTCTTTTCCCGTATACTGCGCTATGAACACGAGGCGATAGGTTTTTCTTCCAACTACACCATCTACGACCAGACGGATTCGAAAGCTCTTGTGCGCACCATAATACAGGAGATGGGGCTTGATGACAAGGTGTACAAGGCGGGCTCTGTTGCAGCGAGGATTTCTGCTGCCAAAAACCGTCTCGTCCTTCCTTCGCAGTATCTGGCTTCCTCTCAGACGCTGAATGCCGACCGCGCAGCGAAGGTGCCTGCCACCGGTGAGATATATCAGCGGTATATGGAGCGCTGCCGCATGGCAGAGGCTATGGACTTTGACGACCTTTTGCTCTACACGTGGCTGCTGTTCAAGAACAGCCCCGACATCTGCCAGAAGTACGAAGAGAGATTCGAGTTCGTCCTTGTTGATGAGTATCAGGACACCAACTTTGCTCAGGACCAGATTATATGGCAGCTCACCAAGCAGCGTCAGCGAGTGGCTGTCGTTGGTGACGATGCCCAGAGTATATATTCTTTCCGGGGCGCCAATATTAATAATATACTAAGATTCCGGGAGCGGTATCAGGGAGCCAGGCTTTTTAAGTTGGAGCAGAACTACAGATCCACGCAGACCATTGTGGATGCGGCCTCCCGCCTGATTGCGCACAACAAGGGTCAGATTCCCAAGGACGTGTACTCCAGGAAGGCTGTCGGTGAACCGATAGACCTCCTGCGATGCTACAGCGACATCGACGAGGCTGCCCTTGTGATGAAGCGTATCAAGGAGCTTCACAACAGATGTCGTGTCTCCTTCGACGAGATGGCCGTCTTGTATCGCACCAATGCCCAGAGCCGTTCTTTCGAGGAGGTTCTCAGAAAGAATGCGGTGCCTTATCGCATTTACGGAGGAATGTCCTTTTATCAGCGTAAGGAAATAAAGGATGTCATAGCTTATTTTCGTCTGGCCGTGAATCCCCACGATGAAGAGGCGCTTCGCCGTGTGATCAACTATCCGGCTCGCGGTATTGGCGACACCACTTTCGGACGGGTGTGCGATGAGGCCAAGAGGACCAACCGGCCGCTGTGGGATGTGCTCGCCAGTGCGGATGCCCTGGATTTGTCGTCCGGAGCGAAAAAGAAGTTGCGCGATTTCTATCTTCTCATACAGGAATTCAACGAAGCCTCCGCTACGACACGTGCCGATGTGCTTTCCCGGCTTATTGTCGATAAGAGCAGGATTCGGGAGGAAATCAACAAGGGGCGAGATCCTGAGGATATCAGCCGTCAGGAGAATCTTCAGGAACTGATGGACAATATAGCGTCGTTCACGGCGGAGTGTATCGAGCAAAACCAGTCGGCCTCCATCTCGCACTATTTGCAGGAAGTGTCCCTGCTCAGCGATGTGGACGATGACAACGTGCAGTCGAAGGAGGAGGGTGTCGTCACGCTGATGACCATCCATGCGGCAAAAGGTCTGGAGTTCAGGGCCGTGTTTGTCGTTGGTATGGAGGAGGAACTGTTTCCCTCTCCGATGGCGCTGGAGACTCCCATGGGGCTGGAGGAGGAGCGTCGCCTTTGCTATGTGGCAATGACACGTGCGGAGGAATTTCTGACATTCACCACGTCCAAGTCCCGTTTCCGCTATGGCAAGGTGGAGCAGATGGAGCCCTCGCGTTTCCTTCAGGAAATAGGTCTCTACGGGACGTCAAGGCGTGAGGAATCTCATTTCCAGCCGCGACCGCAGATTCAGATGAGGAGACCTGTCGTTGCGCCGGCTCCAGCGGCTCCCCGCCGTCTTTCTTCGGTGGCAGAGGTGGTAAGCGTGGGTGTAAAGAAGGACGCTCAGGTGTCTGTCGTCGTGGGCGATGTCATTGTGCACGAACGCTTCGGTCGCGGTCGCGTGATAGCCACTGCTGACACAGGTATGGACGCAAAGGCCACGGTGGAGTTTGAGAACGCCGGAGTGAAGCAGCTTCTCCTGCGCTTTGCCAAATTCACGAAGGCGGAGTAGGAGGGTTATCCTATTTTCCGATGTAGCTTTTCAAGCAGTTCCTTGCTGATAATCTGGCGGGGTCTCGGCCCGTGCTTTCGGATGTTCACGAGCATCATGATGTCGTGGGGCACTATTTCCACGCGCACTATTGACGTCTCTTCCGCGGGGTCTCCGTCGTAGTGTATCACTCCCGGTTTTTCCCTCTGTATGGTGATACTCTTGCACTTGAAGCTGTGACAGCGCTCGTTCTGGTAGATGGTCTTGTGCACCAGCTGATATGCTATCGCACCGCTCTCTATTAGCGGGAACGGTTCTATGATGCTCACGTCCATCAGTCCGTCCTGCATGGAGGCCTTCGGTGCTATCCAGAAATTGTTGCCGTATTGTCCGGCATTGGCGCAGGTGATGAGGAAGGCCTTGACTTGCCTGTTGTGTATCTTGCCGTCTTCGGTGACGTACTCCAGCGAATAATTCTCGCTCTGGTATCCGATGCCCAGTCGCAGTGCGTTTTCCACGTATGTCAGTAGTCCCCGCCGGCCGTCTTTTGCAAAGTAGTCTGAGAGGTTTGCGTCAAATCCCATGCCCGCCGTGCAGAAGAACGGCCTGCCGTTGATGCGCCCGTAGTCCAGACGGTGTATGTTGCATTCGTTGATTATCTGCAGAGCTCCTTCCGCGCTCATCGGCAGCGCCAGATGACGTGCCAGTCCGTTGCCGCTGCCGCAGGGAATGATGCCCAGAGCCGTCTCCGTGTGTATGAGAGCCCTTGCCACCTCGTTCACCGTGCCGTCGCCTCCCACAGCCACCACAATATCAATACCTTGCGCGATGGCTTCGCGAGTGATTTCCGCTGCGTGGCCGCGATGCTCGGTGCGTTTCACCTCATACGTAAAACGCTCAGGGTCTATGTAATGAGGGATTGAGGAGATAATCTGCTCCTTGTTCCCCCTTCCGGAAATGGGGTTTACGATAAACCAGATACTCGTTTTCATTCCGACTACAAAAATACATAAAAGAGATAATACAACAATCATTCCGCTTGATTTAAATCGCAAAAAGACGAAAAAAATGGAAATAAGTGTCTTCTATGTGGTATCAACTCCTTTTTTTTTCGTACCTTTGCCGTGGAATTTTTGAGATACATCTAAATCATAACCTTTATGGGTATATTAGAAGAAAAACTTTCAAAGCATCCTTTTGTGGAACTCTCCCGCGAAATCAAGGAGAGAGGCATTTATCCTTATTTCCGTCAGATTGAGGGAAAGCAGGGTACAGAAGTAGAGATGGGCGGTCACCATGTGTTGATGTTCGGCAGTAATGCCTACACCGGCCTCACTGGCGACCAGCGTATTATCGATGCCGGATGTGCTGCTATGCAGCAGTATGGCAGCGGTTGCGCCGGAAGTCGTTTCCTCAACGGTACGCTGGATATCCATGTCCAGCTTGAGCAGGAGCTTGCCGAGTATGTAGGCAAGGACGACGCTCTCTGTTTCTCCACGGGATTCATGGTCAACAGCGGTGTCATTCCCCAGTTGGTGGGCAAGGACGACTATATCATCTGCGATGACCGCGACCACGCTTCCATCGTGGACGGCCGCCGTCTGTCCTTCGCCACCCAGCTTCATTATAAGCACAACGATATGGCCGATCTGGAGCGTGTGCTCCAGCGTTGCGAGCCCGACAAGGTGAAGCTCATCGTTGTCGACGGTGTGTTCTCTATGGAGGGCGACCTCTGCAAGCTGCCCGAGATTGTAGAGCTGAAGCACAAGTACAATGCATCCATCATGGTGGACGAGGCTCACGGTCTCGGTGTCTTCGGCCGTCAGGGCCGCGGTGTCTGCGACCACTTCGGTCTCACCGACGAGGTGGATCTCATCATGGGCACATTCTCCAAGTCGCTGGCATCCATCGGCGGCTTCATCGCTGCAAACCAGACAATTATCGACGCTCTGCGCCACATGGTCCGCACCTATATCTTCTCTGCGTCCTGCACTCCGGCTGCCACAGCTGCCGCCCGTGAGGCCCTGCGCATCATCAAGAGCGAGCCCGAGCGTCTGGAGGCTCTCTGGAATGTCACCAACTACGCTCTCAAGCGCTTCAAAGAGGAGGGCTTCGAGATCGGCGACACGGAGTCTCCCATCATTCCTCTCTATGTGCGCGATGTGGACAAGACATTCGTCGTTGTGGCCCGTGCCTTCGAGGAGGGTGTGTTCATCAATCCCGTGATTCCTCCCGCCTGCGGACCTCAGGACACACTCGTACGCTTCGCCCTGATGGCCAACCACACCAATGAGCAGGTGGACCGTGCTGTCGCCGCCCTCAAGAAGGTGTTCGTAGAATTGGGTATTATCAAATAAATGCTGTCCGGCTTCAGAGCTGGGCTACAAAAGAGAAAACATCCTCGGGCAGTTCTGCTGTCCGGGGTTTTTCTTTAAACAGACCGAAGACCGTTGCGCCGCTGCCCGACATCGCGGCATATACGGCACCTTTCTCCTGCATCATTGTCTTCAGTCGTGAGATGTTGGGATGGCCGGGGAAGACGCTCACTTCGAAGTCGTTGACCAGTTCCTCCCATCGTATGTCTCCGTTGCCCTGCGGCCACGCTGTGCGCCTGGTGTCGTCGGGGCGCACGGCCTGATATGCCTCTTTGGTGCTCACGAAGTCGGACGGCTTGGCGAGCCATATCCAATACCCCTTGAGATTAATGCTCGTCGGTGTGAACACGTTGCCTATGCCGCTTGCTATGACGGGTGTGTTGCGCACGAAGAAGGCACAGTCGGCGCCGAGTCTGCCCACGCGCTCTTCCATCTCGTCGTCGCTCATGTTGAGGCTGAAAACCTTGTTCAGCATCTTCATCATAAATGCCGCATCGCTGCTGCCTCCTCCCAGTCCGGCTCCAGAGGGTATGTTCTTCTCGAGGCGTATGCTCAGAGGAGGGATGTCGCGACCTTCCTCGCGCAGCATCCTGAGCACCTTCATCACGAGGTTGGATTCGGTGTCGGAGGGCAGGGGGATGCCGCCCATTGTGAGCACGTCCTCCGTGAGCGGATTTCCGTCTTTGCCGGTGGTGTTAATCTCTATCTCGTCGCGTAGCGGAACAGGGTAGAAAATGGTCTCAATATCGTGATAACCGTCATCTCTACGTCTCAAAATACGTAGTCCGAGGTTAATTTTGCAGTTTGGGAAGCATATTTCTCGCATAATGTGCCGCAAAATTAGAAAAAAATGCGTATCTTTGCACAAAATTTAAGCATATTAATGTTTTATTTATTTGTTTTTAACTAAAACGATTGAAAAGTATGAAAAAGATTATCTCCATTTTTGCTTTTGCTCTCGTAGCAATGAGCGCTTCTGCAGAGAATCTCTACAAGGAGAGCAAATTCTTTGACAACTGGTATGTTGGCATTCAGGGTGGCGTAGCTTCTCCTGCTGCCGGACATGCTTTCTGGAAGGACGCTCGTGGTGCTTTCGGTGCAACTGTTGGTAAGCAGCTGACTCCCGTTTACGGTTTGGAGTTGGAATATGATGCTGTCATCAATGCCTCTTGTTCCGGCACCAAGACATCTTGGGCAGGTATCAGAAACGCAGCCCGTGGTATTGACTATGGTTTCCTCTCTCTGAACGGAACTATTAACCTGATGAACCTCTTCGGCGGTTACAAGGGTCAGCCCCGTCTCTTCGAGATTCAGGCTGTAGCAGGTGGCGGCTGGGCTCGCACTTTCGACACAGGTCGTAACGACTTTGCTGTTAAGTTCGGTGCTAACTTCAACTTCAACATCGGCAAGGAGAAGGCTTGGACTATTGCTTTGAAGCCCGCTATCCTGTACGACTTTGTCGACAGAAATCTCGCTATGACAGCCCGTGCTGCTCAGGTTCAGATCTTCGCCGGTGTCACCTACCACTTCAAGAACAGCAACGGCACACACAGCTTCGCTTTCGGTCGCGGTTACGACCAGGCTGAGGTTGACCGCCTGAACGCTACCATCAACGAGACACGTGGTATGGTTGCCGACCGCGACCAAACTATCGCTGCCAAGAACCAGCGCATTGCCGACCTTGAAGCTGCTCTTAAGGCTTGCGAGGCTAAGCCTGCTGTTGTTCAGACTGTTACCAATACCAAGGACAACCTTGAGTGCTATGTTTACTTCAACCAGGGTAAGAGCAACATCTCTCCTGCTCAGCAGCCCAACGTAGAGCGCATCGCCACCTTCCTGAAGAACCACGCTGGTAGCAAGGTTGTTGTCAAGGGTTACGCTTCTCCCGAGGGTAGCATTGAGGTCAACGAGCGCATTGCACGTCAGCGTGCTGAGGCTGTGAAGACGATGCTCGTCAACAAGTACAAGATTGCTGCCGACCGCATCCAGGCTGAGGGTCAGGGTGTAGGCAACAGCTTCTCTGAGCCCGACTGGAACCGTGTAAGTATCTGCACCATCCACGAGTAATCTCAGGGTAATTCGAAATAGAGGGAGGTCGCTGGAAAATTGAAGTGCCCCCCAAAAGTTAGACGTTAAATTACACGTTAATTATTTATCTCTCTATAGTAGTGAGCTCGGTATATTGCCGGGCTCATTCCTTTTAATCTCAGTTTTATTCTTTTATTATTATACCACCAGATGTATTTCTTCAGTTCTCGTTCAAACTCTTCTACAGAGTCAAAGTGATTTACGTATAGTAATTCGTTCTTCATCAGTCCGAAGAAGTTTTCCATCATAGCATTGTCAAGACAATTGCCTTTCCTTGACATGCTTTGTATAACATTATGGTCTTTGAGCATTTTTTGGTACATACCATGTTGATAATGCCAACCTTGATCTGAGTGCAAAGTAAGCCCACATAATTGCGGATATTTTCGAAAAGCTTTTTTGAGCATGGTAATGACCATCTGCAGGTTTGGACTGTTAGATATGCTGTAAGAAATAATCTCTCCATTGAACATATCCAATATAGGCGAGAGGTATAGTTTCTTGTCGTTGATACATACCTGAGTAACATCTGTTGTCCATTTCTGGTTGGGGCTTTCTGCTATAAAATCACGCTCCAGTACATTAGGCGCAATTTTTCCCACCTCACCCTTGTAGGAGTGATAGTGGCGTTTCTTGCATCTGGCTTTCAATCCGAGCTGTCTCATAAGTTTGTGTACTGTCTTGTGATTTACTTTCTTGCCTTCATTTCTCAATGCGAGACATATTCTTCTGTATCCATACCTGCCATGATTCTCGTCATATATGGCCTTTATTCTGTCTCGAAGATTGTCATAGCCATCATTGTCGTTCATATGCGAGAGATGGTAATAGAACACGGAACGGGCCATCTTTATCCTCTTCAGCATAAACTGCAGGGGATGTCCTTCAAGCCTTAGTTCTTCGATGGCTCTTGCCCAATCGCGCGTAGACGGGCATTCCTTTCCTCGACTAAGGCTCTCACTTTTTTTAGCAGAGCATTTTCTGTCTTTAGCTCCTGATTCTCCTTACGAAGCCTTTCAAGCTCTGTCAGTGGTTTACTATTCTTTTTCGGTCTATCCATACCTGGCGGTCTGCCCCGTTTCTTGACGCTCTCCAATGCTGCCAAGCCGGATTCCCTATACATCTTTAGCCATACGGAAATTCTTGGGCTGCTAGCACCATATTTTAACGAAGCCGCATACAAAGATAAGTGATTTTTTTCAATATCAAGCACAATTTTCTTTTTTAGTTCAAAATCTACCTTAATATTAGCACATTTCTTTAGTCCTGCTTTCCCAAATATCTGGTACTTCTCCCATAAAACTTTGAGTAGATCCTTGTTAATGCCATATTCCTCATGGATAAAGGTGAATGTTTTTCCTGCTTCTAACAGATGCATGTACTTTAGACGATCTGCGTAATCATGTTTCTTTCTCTTTCTTTCTAACATAATAAACCCCGAAAGTTTTTTTGTCTAACTTCCGGGGTTCACTTCAAAATCAGCGGCCTTTTCTTATTTCGGACAATCGGACAAGTGGACCTCTTACTTCTTCAAACTTGCCTTGAATTCGCGGAATTTGGCGAGGAGCTCGTCGTGGGCTTTCGGATTCAAGAAGAAGATGCGGGCATCGTTGTCTTCGTATTCCAAAAAGCGTGGATTTCGCATTTTGTGCTTGAAGTTGAAGTACATCATGCGCTCATCTTTGTCGTCTTCTGCCAGAACCGAAAAATTGCCATCGTTATCGCAGATGATGACCTCGTCTGTCAATTGGTCCTTTTCTTCCTCGGTGGCCAGTTCTCTCGCAGCTTGCCAGCCCACAAGCGGACGCTCCATGTTCCAGTATGGGGTCTGCACGAGGAGATACCTCTTGCCGTCCTTGTAAAACATCGGCAGGGCATAGCGGAAGCGTTGGGTTTGCTCGACAAGGTGTCTCTCCAGGGCCATTTCCAGTGCGATGTTGGCCAATTCGATGTTCTCAATGCGTTTGTTCTTCGGAGCGAGTCCATTGTCCATGAAGGCCTCCGCAGCCCTCAGATAGGCACGCGTAGGGTACTTACCCATCATGAAAAGGCCGTATATCAGTTTGGTGCCGATGGTCACGGGGTCGTAACGTCCCAGTTCCTCCTGGAAACCGTCCATGGCCAGATCCATATAGTCAAAGGCATTCTCGTAGCTCTGCTTCTGAAGATATATCATTCCGATGGCGAAGCTGCTGAGACCCTTCAGCGTGTCCTGAGGTGCCGGGTGCTCCTGCGCAATCTTGAGAGCACGGGCGGCATAGGTCAATGCGCGGTCCAAATCCTTTTTATCGCCCATATCATCGGAATAGAGCGCCAATGCGGCCTCGAGACTCATCTTGCCGTTTTCCGGGTGCTTGTCGGCCTCCGCAACCTTTTGTTCTGCCTCTTTCATGGCCTGTTCCTGGGTCATCTCTGCCATAGTGGCTGTTGCGCAGCAAAGGACAGCTGCCAGCGTAATAAGAATCTTTTTCATCACGGTTTATTCTTTAGGGGTTATCTTTTTCTGAAAGTGGCGGGTAAACCCGCTGTTCTCTGTCAACTCCAGACGTGTGCCGTTTCGTCTCAAGCCGGGCTTTACGGAATGAGATACTTCTTACCCTCGTGGATATAGATGCCCTTCTTGTCGGGCTGGCCTGAGAGCTTGCGGCCGTTGAGGTCGTACCATTCTCCCTCACTCTTCACTTTTAACTCTTCACTCTTCACTTCATCTATGCCCGTATCGGAAACCGTGAGCGGACCGCTGGCGAAACAGAAGTAGTCGTCAGGCTTTGAACTGCTGAAGTCTTTGGCGATATACAAATCAAGGCCGTATTCACCTGCCTCCAGGGCTTCGGGCAGCTGGATGTAGCCTACCTCCGACTGGCCGCTGGGAATTGTCATCCGAGTGTAGATATAGGGGACGCCGGGGAACTCCACGGGGACGTAGCCGCCCGTGCCGTCGGGCTTGTAGATTTTAACCATCAGCGCGGCATCGTAATCCAGCGGTGTCTCGTTTTTCACGGCGACGTCGATGAAGTAGCCGGGATTTTCGTACGCATCGTACCTCACGACATACTGCGCATCGAGGCAGTAGAACGGCAGTTCGCCGCAGCTGAAGCTCTTGTGGCCGATATAGCCCTTTGCCTGCTGGATGTTGGCCAGTGCAAGGCCGGATTCATTATCTCCGAGCCCATACTTTGTCAGCAGAACCACGTAGTCACCGGCCTGCGGCACGGAGATGTCGTAGTAGATGTCCGAAGAACCGCCGGCCTCAATCATGATGCCGGTGATGGAGACGGAGGTGTATATTTGCAGTATGCCGTCCTTCACATAATAGACGGCGCACTCCACGCCGCCGATATAATCATCGCTACCGGCATTGTTAACTGTGGCGGTGACCGATTCGAGGAGGCCGCGCTGAAGCGGTCCTTCCACCTTGATACCCTCGCCGGGAGCAGAGAGCGACGGCTGCGGGTGAACGGTCATATTCGTCAACTGGCCCGATGCGCCGATGTTCACTTCGATGTAATTGTTGGGACCGAAAACGGGTTTCCAGGGGGCTCCGGCGACATTCTGCCTGCTGACAAACATAAATCGGTGGCGTCCGGGGGTGAGGCCGGAGAAGAGGTTGGGAGCATTGTCGTTGGTAATCGTAAAACCAACTAGACCCTTCGTGCCGTCTGTCATGAGCGATGCGGTGGTGAACCCCGATACTTCAACATTTTCCGCAAAGAGGAATTTGGTGAGGTCGGGCGTGCCGTCCTCCTTACGCTCCACAATACCTGCGGAGAATTTGCCGGACTGGTAGGACTGGTTCAGCATTATGAACCTGTGCCAGGTGGCACCGTCCGTCTTGTCCCATTCCATGGAGGAGAGGCGGCGATAGAACACTTCCGAAGGATTCTGGCGCGGCTGGAATCCGATTAGGGCACCTTGGTTGCGACAGTATCCGTCTCTGGTGGTGCTGCCGCCTATTCCCGACAAATCGGGGTCGAGCAGGTTGATCTTGTAGAAACCGTTGCCGCCGCCGCTCCAGCCCCAGTTGACGCTGTAGTAGCCTTCGCCCTCCTGCACCTCGTAGCCGTCGATGACAAAGGCATGGCCGCCGCCGGTGGAGCGTCCGCTATAGACGAGGGGACGACCCTCGTGCAGCTCGTTGTAGATCAGGGCGTCCCATCCGTTGACGGTGTAGTCTTCAGCTCTGACGGCACAGAGCCCGGGGTCGTAGCCGAAGCCGTTGACCAAGAGGTCGAGGTCGTAGCATACACCGTTGGAGCCTTGCGGCGAATAGTCCATCTGTATCAGTTGTCCGCAGTAGCGCATCAGTTCGGCCACAGCATGCTGCTGCGCCTCGTTGGCGCCGCTGTTGTAGTTGTCCAACATGTTGTCCCAATCAAACTGCGTCACGGGCAGGGCACCTATCTCGGTACCATTGATCATCGTATATGCCGGCAGTTCGCTGGCAATAGGGGCCTGCGGCCAGCGGTGGTAGCGCATCACCTGAGCCAGTGCCGTAGCCATACAGCCGGTGACACTCTGCTGTCCTGAGAACATGGGACAATAGGCGTTGTAGGGGGAACTCTGGTTCCACGTGGAGGTCAGCAACGGAGCGATGTCGTCGTGGAGCGGTGTCGCAGCGACCTTGATGCCCTGAGTGCTGAGCCGGGCGATACTTTCCGCCGTAGCGTCGAGCCACCACTGCAGGCCGTCGGAGATATTGTTTTCACTGAAACTGCCCTCTGCGGCATAACCCAGCACGAGGTTGTCGCCCACGCAGTCGTCACCGCTCACCACGACAAAACCCTTCGCAGCACCGGCGTTGAACACATAGTAGGCAGGCGAGGGGTCGTCGGCAGCAGCACGACCGCCGCGCGGCGTTGCCACCTCTTCGTCGGTGATCGCGGCCCCCTGACCCTGAAGGAATTTCGCAGCAGCCGCTCTCGCCGCAGCGGGAGAAACGCTCTCTGCCATCATCATCACTGCGCAGCACAAAAGGACTGCAAGCATCATCAATCTCTGTTTCATATGTGTTTTTTATTTTAAAAACTCAAATCACACTGCAAAGGTACGTAATTTATTTATAATAACGGCATTTTGGTGTGTTTTTTCAGAAATCGGGCTTTATATTTCGGACAATCGGACAAGTGGACGGGCAAAATTTGTGTGATGTCCCCGCGGAGATGTTTCCTGACCTGAAAAAAGACGAGGCGCGCATCACTGCGGGCCCCGCCAAAACGTAAATAACTTTACAAACTATAATATTATCGTATAAACAGCAACTCGCGATATTTAGGCAGAGGCCAGAGACTGTCGTCGACAATCAATTCAAGTTTGTCGATCTGACGGCGGATGGTGTCGAACATCGGGGCGATGGTGTCGTGATAGGCAATGGCCTTCTGATGCTCGTCGTCAATCTTGTTGGCAACCTTGCGGGCAGCAACGAGTTCCTCCACCTTGGTCTCGATGGTGGCTGTGCGCTCTGCTATCTCCTCGATGATCTTCATGTTGCGGGCGTTCAGCTTGTCTGCCTTCTCAGCGGGGAAGGAGTTGCGCATACGCTCCACATTGCGCAGCAGCTGGCTCTGGTAGCTGGTGGCCACGGGGATGATGTGGTTCATCGAGAGGTCGCCCAGCACGCGGGCCTCAATCTGTATCTTCTTGGTGTAGGTCTCCCACTTCACCTCGTTGCGGGCCTCGAGTTCCTTCTTGGTCATCACGCCGAGACTCTCGAACATGCGGATGCTGGCCTCATCGAGGTAGCGCTCGAAGATGACGGGGCAGGAGGTCTCTGTGTCGAGACCGCGCTTGGCAGCCTCTGCCTTCCACTCATCGCTATAACCGTTGCCGTCGAAGCGGATGGGCTTGCAGGCCTTGATGTCCTCGCGCAGCACATCGATGATGGCGTGGTACTTGGGTGAATGGCCGGAGCCTTCTGAGAACTCGGCTTTACCGGAGTATTCCGAAATCTTCTGATCAACGCGCTTCTTGAAGTCGGCGAGAGCCTCTGCCACAGCGGAGTTCAGGGCTATCATGGCGCTGGCGCAGTTGGCCTCACTGCCCACAGCACGGAACTCGAAGCGGTTGCCGGTGAAGGCAAACGGCGAGGTGCGGTTGCGGTCGGTGTTGTCGATGAGCAGTTCGGGAATCTCGGGGATGTCGAGCTTCATGCCCTGCTTGCCGTCCATCGTGAAGAGGTCGGTCTTGTCAGCCTTCTCGATGTGGTCGAGCAGTTCGGAGAGCTGCTTGCCGAGGAAAGAGGAGATGATGGCTGGGGGAGCCTCGTTGGCGCCCAGACGGTGTGCGTTGGTGGCACTCATGATGGAGGCCTTCAGCAGGCCGTTGTGCTTATACACACCCATCAGCGTCTCCACGATGAAGGTGGCGAAGCGCAGGTTCTGCTCGGGAGTCTTGCCGGGAGCGTGCAGCAGGATACCGTTGTCGGTGCTCAAAGACCAGTTGTTGTGCTTACCGGAACCGTTGATGCCGGCAAAGGGCTTCTCGTGGAGGAGGGCACGGAAACCGTGCTTGCGGGCCACCTTCTTCATCAGCGACATGAGGAGCATGTTGTGGTCCACGGCGAGATTCGTCTCCTCGAAGATGGGAGCCAGCTCGAACTGGTTGGGGGCCACCTCGTTGTGGCGCGTCTTGCAGGGGATGCCCAGTTCCAGAGCTGTAATCTCGAGTTCCTTCATGAACGCAGCAACGCGCTCGGGGATGCTGCCGAAGTAGTGGTCGTCCATCTGCTGGTTCTTGGCAGAGTCGTGACCCATGAGGGTGCGACCGGTGAGCAGCAGGTCGGGACGTGCGGCATAAAGACCCTCATCCACGAGGAAATACTCCTGCTCCCAACCGAGGTTGCTGGTCACCTTTTTCACTTCGGGGTCGAAATAGTGACACACTTCCGTAGCAGCCACGTTGACGGCCTTGAGGGCACGCAGCAAGGGTGCCTTGTAGTCGAGCGATTCGCCGCTATAAGAGATGAACACTGTGGGAATGATGAGGGTGTCGTCGATGATGAATACGGGCGAAGTGGGATCCCATGCAGAGTAGCCGCGAGCCTCGAAGGTGGAGCGGATACCGCCGCTGGGGAATGAGGATGCGTCGGGCTCCTGCTGCACGAGCAGCTTACCGCTGAACTCCTCTATCATGCCGCCCTTGCCGTCGTGCTCGATGAATGAGTCGTGCTTCTCGGCAGTGCCCTCGGTCAGAGGCTGGAACCAGTGCGTGTAGTGTGTCACGCCGTTCTCCTTTGCCCACTGCATCATGCCGGCTGCAACAGCATTGGCGATGTCGCGCTCCAGACGGGCGCCGTTGTCCATCACATCCATCATCTTCTGGTACACATCCTTTGCAAGGTATTTGTACATTTTCTCGCGGTTGAACACCTTCTTGCCGAAGTATTCAGACGGTCTTTCACTGGGGGCTTTCACTTCAAGAGGCTTTTTCTTGAAGGCCTCACCTACAACTTGAAATCTAAGTTCGTTTGCCATAGTCGTAATGTTTTATGGTTAACAATATTTATTTTTCTATTTCTTCAGATACTTATCCACTTTGCCGGCAGTGTCGATGCCGCTGGCCATAGCGCGAACCACGAGGCTGGCACCGTTGGCGGAGTCGCCGCAGACAAAGACGTTGTCGGGATACTGCGGATGCTCGGGTTTCAGGAATCCCATGGCGAGGAGGACGAGTTCGGCCTTGATGATCTCGGGTTCGCCGGCTTCCACCATGATGGGACGTCCTCCCTCGGGGTTCGGTTTCCAGTCGATGGGCTGTACGCGAACGCCGGTGACGTGACCGTTCTCGCCGATGAATTCGAGGGTGTTGATGTTCCATCGGCGGGTGCAGCCTTCCTCGTGACTCGATGTAGTCTTGAGGGTGCGGGGCCAGTTCGGCCAGGGATTCTGCGGGTCTTCGGGACCCTCGACGGGTTTGGGCATAATCTCAATCTGAGTGACGCTCTTGCATCCCTGACGATGGGCGGTGCCGATACAGTCGGAACCGGTGTCGCCGCCGCCGATGACAAGGACATCCTTGCCCTTGGCTGTGATGCGCTCCTCTTTCGAGAACTCCATACCGGCGAGCACGCGGTTTTGCTGCGAGAGGAGTTCGAGGGCAAAATGCACACCTTTCAGTTCACGGCCGGGAGCCTTGAGGTCGCGGGCGGTGGGAGTGCCTGATGCAATCACAATTGCATCAAATTGAGAATTGATAATTGAGAATTGAGAATTATTGGAGGCAGGGCAATTGTCAATTGTCAATTTTCCATTATCAATTGATACGGCGCAGCCGTAGACAAACTCGATGCCTTCGGCTTCGAGCAGGCGGAGGCGGCGATCGATGACGGCCTTGTTGAGCTTGAAGTTGGGGATGCCGTAGCGGAGCAGACCTCCGGCGGCTTCGTTCTTCTCGAAGACCGTCACCTTGTAGCCCTTCAGGTTGAGAGCGTTGGCGGCAGCGAGTCCTGCGGGACCGGCGCCGATGACAGCCACACTCTTGCCGTTGCGCACGATGTCGGTGCGGGGCTGGATATAACCCTCACGGAAAGCGGCCTCAGTGATGGCGCACTCGTCCTCACGGTTTGTGGTGGGTTCGTGGTTGAAACGGTTGAGCACGCAGGCCTTCTCGCAGAGCGCAGGACAGATGCGACCCGTGAACTCCGGGAAGGGGTTGGTGCTGTTGAGAAGACGGTAGGCCCGCTCCCATTCTCCTTTATATAGTGCATCGTTCCACTCGGGTGCCTTGTTGCCCAGAGGGCAGGCCCAGTGGCAGAAGGGCACACCGCAGTCCATGCAGCGGCTTGCCTGTAACTTACGATCACGGGTGCAGAGCGTCTGCTCCACTTCGCCAAAGTCGTGTATTCTATCGTGAATAGGACGATAACCGGCCTCCTGGCGGTGTATCTCTAAAAAAGCTTTCGGATTTCCCATTTTTCCAATTGATAATTGATAATTGACAATTGATTAATAATCTCTCTGGATGTCTGCAATCTTCTCGTGGAGTTTTTTCATCTTCTCCTCCTCGAGCACGCGCTTGTACTCTATGGGGATGACTTGGATGAAATCGTCTATCACGTGTTGCCAATCGTCGAGCATCCGTCCTGCGAGCGGAGAGCCCGTATGCAGGTAGTGCTGGCGGATGAGCTCCAAAAGTTCCTTGCGAGATACGCTGTCCTCTACGAGTGAGAGCTCCACCATATCCATGTTGCAGAAGTAGTCGAACGTGTGGTCGGGGTCGTAGACGTATGCCACACCGCCCGACATGCCGGCAGCGAAGTTGCGGCCCGTCTTGCCGAGAACCACCACGCGACCGCCTGTCATATACTCGCAGCAGTGGTCGCCTGCGCCCTCGATGACAGCGATGGCACCTGAGTTGCGCACGCCGAAGCGTTCGCCCACACGACCGTTGACGTACAGTTCTCCGGATGTGGCACCGTAGAGGCCGGTGTTGCCGGCAATGATATTCTCTTCTGCCTTGAAGTTCTCTCCGGAACGTGCCGGCGGCAGGATGCTGATGCGACCGCCGCTGAGTCCCTTGCCGAAGTAGTCGTTGCACTCACCTTCGAGGCGGATATCCAGACCCCTTACTGCAAATGCTCCGAACGACTGGCCTGCCGAACCCTTAAACTTAATCTTCACGGTTCCTTCATCCAATCCCTGCTCGCCGTACTTCTTGGCGATGACGCCGCTGAGCATCGTTGTCACAGCCCGGTCGGTGTTGCGTATGGAGTAGCCGAGACTCACTTCTTCCTTGTTGTCTATGGCCCTTTGAGCGGCACGGATGATTTCCTCGTCCTTCACACCCGTCACCTTCGTGTAGGCGCCGCGGTCCCAGTAGAGAGCCTTTTCTGTATCGGGCTTGTGCAGCAGACGGGCGAAGTCGATAGTCTTCTGCTTGTCGGTAGCGTTGGCGGTGTTCACCTCGATGAGCTCCGTATGACCGATAATCTCCTTAAGACTGTGGACACCCATCTCGCTGAGGTATTCGCGCACCTGCTCGGCCAGGAAGGTGAAGAAGTTCACCACGTACTCGGCACGGCCCTCGAAATGCTTGCGCAGTTCAGGGTTCTGAGTAGCCACACCCATCGGACAGGTGTTCGTGTTGCACTTGCGCATCATCACGCAACCCAGTACAATCAGGGGCAGCGTACCGAACGAGAACTCGTCGGCACCGAGCATCGCCATGATGACGACATCCTTGGCTGTCTTCAGCTGTCCGTCGGTCTGCAGACGCACCTGATTGCGCAGGCCGTTCACCACCAGCGTCTGCTGCGTTTCAGCCAGTCCTATCTCAGGCGAGATACCGGCGAAGCGCATTGAGCTGGCAGGGCTGGCACCCGTACCGCCTTCGGCGCCGGAGATGACGATGAGGTCGGCCTTGGCCTTTGCCACACCTGCAGCAATCGTACCCACACCGCTCTCTGCCACCAGTTTCACGCTGACAGCAGCCGTCGGGTTGATATTCTTCAGGTCGAAGATGAGCTGAGCCAGGTCCTCGATACTGTAGATATCGTGATGAGGCGGAGGTGAAATCAGCGAGATGCCGGGTATGGCGTTACGCGTCTTGGCGATAATCTCGTTCACCTTGAATCCGGGCAACTGTCCGCCCTCGCCGGGCTTAGCTCCCTGTGCCACCTTAATCTGTATTTCTTCAGCATTCACCAGATATTCGGCTGTTACGCCAAAACGTCCGCTGGCAATCTGCTTGGTCTTACTTGACAGGCTCACGCCATCCACTTCTGTGTGATAGCGGGCGTTGTCCTCGCCACCCTCACCGGTGTTTGAGCGTGCGCCCAGTTTGTTCATAGCCAGTGCCAATGCCTCGTGGGCCTCGATGCTCAGTGCACCAAACGACATGGCGCCTGTTACAAAATGCTTCACGATGCTCTCAACGAGTTCCACCTCGTCGATAGGAGTGGGCTTGGCAGCTTTCTTGAATCCGAAGAAGTCGCGGATAAATATCGGGCTCTCCTTTTCGTCTACAATCTTTGCCCAATCCTTGAACTTGGCGTAGTTGCCCTGACGTGTGGCCAACTGCAGTTTCGCAATCGTCTCGGGGTTCCAGGCATGCTTGATTCCGTCCTTGCGCCAAGCGAACTGGCCCTGATTCTGCAGCAGCGTCTGCTCTTTGGCAGCTTCGTGCAGGGCGATGGCGTCGCGGGCAATCTCCTTGAGTCCGATGCCTCCGATGGTGCTCATCTCCGTTCCGAAGTAGCGTCTCAGCAAGTCCTCGGAGAGTCCGATGCTCTCGAAAATCTTTGCACCGCGATAAGAGCGGATGGTCGAGATACCCATCTTCGACATAATCTTCTTCAGGCCCTTATCCACAGCCTTGATATAGTGAGCCTCGGCAGTAGTGTAATCCTCCTGAATCTTGCCTCTCTTCACGAGGTCGTCGAGCACGGCAAACGTCAGATACGGGCACAGGGCGCTGGCTCCGTAGCCCAACAGCAGGGCTGCGTGCATCACCTCGCGAATCTCTCCGCTCTCCACAATCAGGGCGGTCTGCACACGCTTACCTACGCTGATGAGATAGTGGTGAACAGCTGAAACTGCCAGCAGACTTGGGATGGCGGCGTGCGTCTCGTCGAGGTCGCGATCGCTCAAGATGATGTAGTTCACACCCTCGTCAACACTCTCCTCGGCCTTCTTGCAGAGGTCGTCGAGAGCCTTGCGAAGCCCTTCCTCACCCTGTGCTATCTCGAAGAGCATAGCGAGTTTCTGGGTTTTGAAGCCCTTGTAGCGGATGTTGCAAAGTATGTCGAGTTGTGTGTTGGTCAATACGGGTTGCGGCAGACGCACCATCTTACAGTTCGATGCGTCTGGTGTCAGGATGTTGGTTCCTACGGCACCGATGTATTCCGTAAGACTCATCACGAGTTCCTCGCGAATCGGGTCGATGGCGGGGTTCGTCACCTGTGCGAACTGCTGACGGAAGTAGTTGAACAACACCTGTGGGCGGTCTGAAATAACGGCCAGCGGGGTGTCGTTACCCATGGCAGCTACGGGTTCCTGACCGGCCGTTGCCATCGGGATAATCGTCTTGTCGATATCCTCCTGACCGAAACCGAAGGTGACGAGTTTGCCCTGCAGGTCGCTCACGCCGTTATCCACGTGGCGGCCGCTCTTCAGTTTCTCCAGCTGCACACGGTTCTCGTTCAGCCACTCGCGATAAGGATGAGCCTTGGCCAGCGTCTCCTTAATCTCACCGTCGTAGTAAATCTTGCCTTCCTGCGTGTCAATCAGCAGAATCTTACCGGGCTGCAGACGCCCCTTCGACACCACATCGCCGGCCTCGAAGTCCATCACACCCACCTCGGAGGCAACCACCATCATACCCTGCTTGGTGATGGTGTAGCGGCTGGGACGCAAGCCGTTTCTGTCCAGCATACCGCCTGCGTAGCGGCCGTCGCTGAACAGCAGAGCGGCAGGACCGTCCCACGGTTCCATCAGAATGGAGTGATATTCGTAGAATGCCTTCAGGTCTTCGCTGATGGGGTTCTTGTCGTTGAAGCTCTCCGGCACCAGAATGGCCATTGCCTGCGGAAGAGACAGACCGCTCATCATGAGGAACTCAAACACGTTGTCCAGGCTGGCTGAATCCGACATGCCCTCCTGCACAATCGGACGCAGCTCTTTGATGTCTCCAAGAGCTTCGCTCGAAAGCACACTCTCGCGGGCCTTCATCCAACCGCGGTTGCCGCGAATAGTGTTGATTTCACCGTTGTGGGCCAGCAAGCGGAACGGCTGTGCCAGTTTCCACTTGGGGAATGTGTTCGTAGAGAAACGGGAGTGCACCAGTGCCAGTCCGCTCGTGAAGTAGTCGTTCGAGAGGTCGGGGAAGTAGCGGCGAAGCTGTCCGCTCGTCAGCATACCCTTGTAGATGATATTCTTGCTCGAGAGCGAGCAGAGGTAAAAATCCTCGTTGTCGATGCGGTTCTCAATGCGCTTGCGCACCTTATACAAAACACGTTCGAACACGGGCACGTCATCCTCCGACACACCCGTCACGAAAATCTGCTTGATATCCGGTTCCACCTCGCGAGCGGCCACGCCGAGCACCTCGGGATTGGTAGGTACGGTGCGCATATGCATCAGTTGCAGTCCCTCGCGCTCAATCTCCTCAATCATCACGCTCAGTATCTGCTGCTGCGCCTTTTCGTCCTTGGGCAGGAACACCAGCCCCGTGCCGTACTTGCCTTTTTCGGGTACGGGAATGCCCTGCAACAGAATAAACTCATGTGGAATCTGCACCATGATACCGGCACCGTCGCCAGTCTTGTCGCGTGTCTCGGCACCGCGGTGCTCCATATTTTCCAGCACCTTCAGTGCATTGTCCACCAGTTCGTGACTCTTACCGCCATGAATATTCACCACCATGCCGACACCGCAGGCATCGTGTTCGTAAGCTTCACTATATAAACCTTGCTGTTTCATTTCTTTTCTGATTATCCTAAAGTCTTTATTCTTTCCAATGCCTCGATGGTCTGTTCTCTGTTGCCGAAAGCTGTCAGACGCACAAATCCTTCTCCGCTGGATCCGAATCCGGCACCCGGTGTGCAAACCACATGTGCCTTTTGCAGCATCTTGTCAAAAAACTCCCAGGAGGTCATGCCGTTTGGGGTCTGCAACCAGAGATACGGGGCATCCTTGCCGCCATACACGGTGAAACCGATACCGGTCAGCGCCTCGCGCATTAGTCGCGCGTTTTCCATATAGTAACCTACAGTTGCCTGCACCTGAGCTTTGCCTTCAGGCGTGTAAATAGCCTCTGCGGCACGCTGGCTGAGATAACTCGTACCGTTGAATTTGGTCGACTGTCTGCGGTTCCAGAGTTGATTCAAACTTGAATTCTTCACCTTTAACTCTTCGCTCTTCACTTCCTTCGGAACGACTGTGTATCCGCAGCGTATACCGGTGAAACCGGCCGTTTTGGAATAGCTGTGAAACTCCACAGCGCATTCCTTCGCACCCTCTATCTCGTAGATGCTGTGAGGCACGTCGTCGCTCTGGATATAAGCCTCGTAGGCGGCGTCGTAGAAGATGAGAGCATTGTGACTGAGAGCATAGTCCACCCACACCTTCAGCTGCTCACGCGTCAGCGTCGTACCTGTCGGGTTGTTGGGGTAGCAGAGATAAACAACATCCACCTGCTCGCCCGGCAACTCCGGTGCAAAACCGTTTTCCGCCTTGCACGGAAGCTTGACGATAGACCTTCCTGCCATCACGTTGGAATCCACATACACAGGATAGACGGGATCGGTGACGGCAATGCGGACATCCTTGCCCAGCAATTCCTGGAAATTACCCGTGTCGCTCTTCGCACCGTCGCTGACAAACACCTCGTCGGCCTCGATGTTGATACCGCGAGCGCGGAAATCGTGCTCCACGATGGCTTCACGCAGGAAGTTGTATCCGCGTTCTGGACCATAGCCCCTGAATGTTGCTGCCACAGCCATCTCGTCCACAGCTTTGTGCAAAGCCTCAATCACAGCAGGGCAGAGCGGCTGCGTCACATCACCGATACCCAGGGATATTATCCCGGCTTCCGGATGCTGTGTCTTAAAGACATTTACTCTTCGCGCAATCTCTGAAAAAAGGTATGCGCCAGAGAGCTTTAAGAAATTTTCGTTAATCATAGTTTGTAAACTCGTTATTACGTTATCTCGTTATTACGTTATTCCGTTATTCCGGCAATCCTGCCTCCCCTTCAAAAGCGAACTCCGCCGGTCCGGTCATATACACACGCCCGTCGGCCTCGCGCCATTCTATCTCCAGCGTACCGCCGTCCATCATTATTTTCGTCCTTCTGTCGGCACGGCCTGTAAGCGAGGCGGCCACAGCCGTAGCGCACGCACCCGTGCCGCAAGCCATCGTGATGCCACTGCCACGCTCCCAAACGCGCACTCGGATACCGTCAGGACGCATTTCGGCAAATTCGATATTGCAGCGTTCGGGAAACGCGGAATGGTGTTCAAGACATTCGCCTTCTCTGGCTACGTCTGTCGTATTGATATCGTCGGTGAAAATCACATAGTGGGGGTTGCCCATAGACACGAAGCATCCTTCCGGCAGCATTGTGTGGCGCGGCGAGAACTGCTTTTCGTTCTCCAGAACCGGTTCGCCCATATCCACTGTCACGCTCTCCACATGCCCGCCGGCAACGTGCAGGGAAAGTGTCTTGACGCCCGAGAGCGTCAGCAGGCGTATCTCCGTCTTGTCCGTCAGTCCTTTCTCATACAGGTATTTGCCCACACAGCGGCTGGCATTTCCGCACATCATTGCCTCCGAACCGTCTGCGTTGAAGATGCGCATCGTATAGTCGGCCTCCTCTGTGGTGCACAGCCCGATCAGCACCAGACCGTCCGAACCGATACCCTTGTGACGGTCGCTCCACACACGGGCCGCCAGAGAGGGATCCTCTATATTATATAAAGAGGTGTCAACGTATATGTAATCGTTGCCGGCGCCGTGCATTTTTGTGAAGTGAACCTTTTGTGACATTTTGTTACGATTTTTATCTATTTTGTCATCACTTTGTCGAATTCTGGTGCAAAGATAGTGCATTTTGTACAAAAATCAACAAAAATCGCGTCAAAAGTTTTCAAAAGTGCGTCATTTTGTTGATTTATGTCAAGATTTGGACACTTTTTGCTTTCAAAATGATTCATAAATGAACAAAATGCCGTACATTTGTCAGCGAAAACATTAGAACAGCTATCAAAACGGCACAAAATGCCTACTTGTTTAACATTAATTTATTTAAGGTATGAAAAAGATTGAAGCAATCATTCGAAAGACCAAATTCGAAGATGTCAAAGAGGCGTTGCTTTCGTCGGACATCGACTGGTTCGAGTATCATGACGTGCATGGTATCGGTCAGAGCAGGCAGGAGCGTATATACCGTGGCGTGCAGTATTCAACCGACGTCATCGAGCGCGTAGCTCTCACCATTGTGTGTCGCGATCAGTTTGTGGACCCCACGGTGAAGGTGATTATCGACACGGCCCACACGGGTGAAGTGGGCGACGGCCGCATCTTCGTGAGTGAGATGATCGACACCTGGAGCATCCGCACCGGTGAGCACGGAGACACCGTGCTGAGAGATAAGAAGTAATTGGCAATTGACAATTGATAATTGAAAATTGACAGTTTAAAGTTTAAGGTTTAAAGTTTAAAGTTATGAACGAAATTGCACTTTCATTGGATACAGTATGGATGTTATTGGCCGCCATGTTGGTTTTCTTCATGCAACCCGGTTTTGCGCTGTGTGAGGCTGGTTTCACACGTGGCAAGAACACCGCCAACATCCTCTTCAAGAACTTTGTGGATTTCATGTTCGGCTCATTGCTGTTCTGGTTCGTCGGTTTCGGACTGATGTTCGGCGCAGACGCGCTGGGCGGATTTGTAGGTATGCCCAACTTCGGCGACCTCTCTTTCTATAAAGGGGAGCTGCCCGTCGAGGGTTTCCTGATATTCGAGACCGTCTTCTGTGCCACCTCCGCCACTATTGTCAGCGGTGCGATGGCCGAGCGCACGAAATTCTCCATGTATGTCATCTACAGCGCTATGATTTCGCTGCTCATCTATCCCATTGAGGGACATTGGACTTGGGGCGGCGGCTGGCTCTGCAACGATGCTGCCGACAGTTTCATGATGACCGTCTTCGGTGATGTCTTCCACGACTTTGCCGGTTCGGCTATCGTACACAGCGTGGGCGGCGTGCTGGCTCTCATCGGCGCCTTGGCTCTCGGAGCCCGCAGAGGCAAGTACGGCAAGGACGGCAAGAGCCGTGCTATTCCCGGTCATTCGCTGACACTCGCAGCTCTCGGTGTGTTCATCCTGTGGATGGGTTGGTTCGGTTTCAATCCCGGTTCTCAGCTCGCTGCTTCTGGTGAGGTCAACCGCGTCGCCATCTCTCACGTGTTCCTCACCACCAACCTCGCTGCTGCTGCCGGCGGTGTGGCAACGATGTTCCTCACCTGGCTTAAGTACAAGAAGCCCTCGTTCTCTCTGACGCTCAACGGCGTGCTGGCCGGTCTCGTGGGCATCACAGCCGGTTGCGACCTCGTCTCTCCCGTGGGAGCTGTTGTCATCGGTCTCATCTGCGGCACAGTACTCGTCTTTTCCATCGAGTTCATCGACCACCGTCTGCATATCGACGATCCCGTTGGTGCCAGCAGTGTTCACGGTGTCTGCGGTATTCTCGGCACCCTGCTGACCGGTCTGCTCTCCACGAGCAACGGTGCTTTCTACGGTCACGGCTGGGGATTCTTCGGTGCTGAGGCATTCGGTATCCTCATCATCGACCTCTGGGCTGCAGCTTGCGGTATCGCACTCTTCTACGGCATCAAGAAACTGCACGGCCTGCGCGTTCCCGCCCGTATCGAGGACGAAGGTCTGGATGTGTACGAGCACGGAGAACTGTGCTACAACTAAGAGTTAAAAGTTAAAAATGAAAAGTTAAAAGTTTAAGGTGAAAAAGTTATGAAAAAGATATTTATCATACTCCTGTCTGTGGCAGCGTTTGCCACAGCGAGTGCAGAAGAGACTGAGAAAAAAGAGAAAGTGAATGCATCTCTTGGTATCGAACTCGTCAACCAATACAACTGGCGTGGTCTGGATATGGCGAATGCCAGTTTCCAACCCACTCTCGGCATCGACTACAAGGGACTCAGTCTCACGGCGTGGGGTAGCGTAGGTTTCGTTGATTCTAACGACGCCAAGGAGTTCGACCTCACCCTTGACTACACCTACAAAGGATTCTCTGTGGGCATCACGGACTATTGGTTCTTCGACGGCGACTACTTCCAGTACAAGAACAGCAAGACGACGCATGTCTTCGAGGCCTATGTGGGCTACGACTTCAAATACGTCAGTGCGAAATGGTTCACCAACTTCGCCGGCAACGACGGTGTGAACGGCAGCGGCAACAGAGCCTTCTCCAGCTACTTTGAGATTGCGGCACCGTTCCGTCTGGCCACTCTCGACTGGCAGGCCACTGTCGGTATCGTGCCTTGGAAGACAACGTTCTACAACACCAGTTCGTTCACTGTGACTAACGTCTCCCTGCGTGCCACGAAGGACTTTGTCTTCAAGGAGAAGTATCATCTTCCCGTCTATGTTGGCATCACAGCCAACCCCAACGCCAACAAGGTGTATCTCCTCTGCGGCGTAGCTTTCAAGATGTGATTTCCCTGCGATAAGTGTAAAAAGAATCCGAGCCGGCAAGTTTCCCAGCCAGCTCGGATTTTTGTTTTTTGTAAGGTTGTATCAGATATCATAAAGGAATTCCTTCAGTGAATATCCCGACGAAATTGGCCTATTTTAAGACATGTACTTGCTGATAAGGGCACCGGCAATATAACCTACAGCTGCGCCAATACCGGCACCGACAGCTGACTTACCGACGATAGCACCCAATACCGCACCGGCAACTGTGAGACACAACCCAAGTGTCCAAGACGTTATTTTCTTCATTTTATTATTATTTTTGGATATTATCGAATTCCTGCATCATTGCTTCTACACCGTTCCAACCCGTGATGGCCTTTACGAGTTTGCCGTCGCGGTCGTAGATAAGGTAGTGGGGAATGGCACTTCTATAACCCGGAATCTGCATGGCATCCATCTGATTCTTGGGCACGATATAATGGTCGCCACTATGACGGGCGACACGGTTCAGCCATTCGCCGGTGCTGCTGCTCGTGTTGGTGATATAGACGAAATCCACGCCGCGTGCCGTCAGCGAGTCCTTCACCGACTCCATCTCCTTCATGCCTTTCACGCAGGGGCCGCACCACGTGGCCCAGAAATCGATGAGGACAATACGCCCCTTGTGCTCCGCAATGATTTGCGGAAGCCACGTCTCCGGTTCGCCCCCGGGCAGGTCGCGACACACACCCTTGCCCTCGGACCGATGCTGATGCAGCCTGTCCCGCTCCTGGCATATTTGCTCCCGGAACTCGGGCGAGAGAGCACTGAGTTCGTCGTCACGCACCGGAAGGTTGGACTTCACACGCGTCATCACCGCCTTGGCAGCATCCAGTTCCGCATACCACCGGCCCAGGGGCGTTGACTCCAGTCCGTTGGCCAGGATATATTCCCTGCCGCTGTCGGAGCGGTAGAACTTCAGGCAGGAGAGGAAACCGAGCGTGCTGCGGTAGTAGGTCAGTTCGGAGGCATGGGGGTCCTTAAAGGTGAACTGCCGCCCGAACATCGCCAGCGAGTCCTCGTCGCGGGTCAGCCCCCAGATTTTCTTCGAGAAGACGTAATCACCCAGTTTATGCAGATAGTCCTGCTCGATGAGCATTCTGCGGAATTCCTTTTCCCTGGCCGGGAGGTCGAGTGAGTCCAGCTGCCGCACTACATCCTGAAACTCGTGCCAGCATACCTCGCGCCACTCGTCGAAGGTGTCGCGGTGGTGGGCCGTGGCATACGCCCTGTCGTAGCCGAGTTTGATACCTTTCATTTGGAGAGGCAGAGGCAGCTCAAACGAGGCGCCCTCGATGCGGACGGCTTTGGAGAGGAGTTCGCGCAGCCGCTGCGTGGTGATGCTGTCGCCGGGGGTGTTCTTTTGGTAGTCCGTGTAGGCCTGGAAGGCGGCGCGGTCGAAATCGAAGCGCACGGTGTCGCCGGGAAAGAGCATGATGTCCAGACCGGCGAACTGATGCTTCAGCGGATAGCAGATGTCCCACACCATGGTGAAGGTGCCGGCGACGGTATCTTTGGTGACTTCGGGGAAGGTGTTGTCCTTCAGGTTCTCGTTGTTACCCCAATAAGCGGGTGGATTGGGATTGTCGCCAATTTTATAGTTGACATGCCGCCCCAGAATGACGGCAGGAGCACTCTGTCGCTTCCACATCGTCGGGGTGAAACCCGTCTGAGAACGCATTGCAGAACCGACAAAGGCTGCGAGAATGACTGACAGGATGATTTTCTTCATTTTAACCAAATCATTGTTTTGGGTGCAAATATACGTTTTTTCCTTGATTTATTGTCATCGAATCCCCAAAAACCGCCACATTTTCTCCTGATTTGTTAATCTATCCGCCCCTTCAAAGAATCTTTAGGTGGTTGAAGGCCCTCATATTTCTTTATATTTTTGGGAAAGACCTTTACTTCCCGCAATTTTGTCGCATCTCTCATACGGAAGATGATTGCAGTGTCTGCCGGGTGTGTTTGTTGGGTGATATAGCCCACATGACTCACGCGGACGGTGGCATCGCGGAAAGGAATCCACAGTTCAAAGTGTCCCTTGCTGTCGGTTTTGGCAGCATCCCAGGGGGTAGCATGCGTGCTGATACTTACCAGAGCTCCAGTCAACGGTTCACCCTTCTCGTCTGTCACCGTGCCTTCTACATGACGGCGGTTGCTGAGCAGTTCAGGACATTCAGCAGCGTAGAGCTTGTCAACGGAATGCAGATGCATCCACAGCTGGCGCTGCGACGTGGTGGAGTAATAGGCCTCGCCCCACCAATAAGACGATGCATCGCCATCGGGTTTAAATTCAAAGGTGCTCTCCTTTATTTTCTCGTAGAGCTGTTTCTGCATACCACTTATCAAGTCATTTGGCTGCCCATCTATGACCTTTCCTCCAAAGATGAATGCCAGCCGGACGATGCTGTCGCCACTCATCGTCGATGAATCGGCGTGTTTTGCCATCTGCTTGATGTCTTCGACAACAAGATTGAAACGCGGGTCGTCTTTGAGAATCCATATTTCGCCGTTCTCCCACCACGCATCATCCTGGGTAGTCACTATCACATCGCGAATCAGGGGAACGTATTCACCATGACTGTCGCAGCCCATAGGACCGAAATACTCATGTTGCTGTCCGTAACAGCGGCACTTAGCTGCCGTCAGTCCGAAGAGGCGTTCTTCGGCAGGTGTGTCGTAGAGGTCGGGCGCGTAGCAGTCCTGATTGCTGTTCTTGCTGAAGCCCGCACGATACTTGTTCTGGAGATAGGCCAGGCGGCGCGACTTAATCTGTTCCGGAGTGAGCTGGCTGACGGGCGTGAACGGCTTGGTCAGGTAATCTACGACCAGCCTGATGTCGCGGCCTTCAAACAGGGACGGGTCGTAAAGTGCTGCCTGCAATTCCTTGGAGGGAAGGGATTGCATGAGGAACATCTGGTTTCTTTCAAAGAAATAGTCGTAGATGTTGCTCATCGACCAATGAGATATACCACTCAGATAGCGCAGGAAGTCCGAGTCTTCTTTTCCGTTGACCAAGGCCAGCACGGTGTCACGTTCCCACAAGTAAGGCAATGCAGGGCGGTTCTTTTCTGTCACGAAGTGGAAGGGTTTGTCATTCAGGTCCAATCCTGCGATGTGGCCCTGCAAGGCTTCTTCTGTCGCAACATTAGCAAGCCCTTTGTATTCCTTTATGTCGTAGGTGCTTGGAGCTGCCTTCGTCTTGATGACGCAAACACCCCTCTTCGCCCTTTTCGCTATTTCGCCGTATTGCTCGATGTAGAATTGCCTTCTGGCCTCGTCCTTGTATATCATGATATCGTCGATGTCTACCTGGAGGGCTCGTCCAATCTCTTCTACCGTCTTTTCCGCGAACCAACTGACAGTTAAAAGAATCGGATTTCCGTCAATGATGACAAGAACGGAATCATCTTCATGTGGGTTATTACCGGCAAGACGCATGCTAACATTATTCTCGTCCGGCCTGTTCGACAGAGGACTCTTGGAAAGCTCTTGCGTCATCAACGGTTGCTCTGCCATCTCCTCTTTGCTCATATTCAGCATAAACAGCAATGCGATAGTGGCAGCAATGCCGATACTGCCTGCCCATGCGGAGATATGCCAAGACTTTCGCTTGGTGTCCTTGGCGATGACCTCGCGTTCAAACTTTGCCCACTCAGCGTCCACGTCGGGCATGCCTATTCTCTTATCGATATCTTCTCGTTTCATGTTACTTTGCGATTTTAAGGGTACTTCTGATTTTGGCTAGCGACCGCGTGATGTGCTTGTTCACAGCCGAGGTGCTGATGCCCAGCACTGTGGCCGTCTCTTGGTAGGTCATCTCGTCCTCGTAGTGAAGACTCAGTACGCGACGGTCTTGCTCCGTCAGGTTGTCATCGATGACTTGCTGAAGTTGCTGAAGCAGTTCTTCGCGTTCTTCGCTCTCACTTGCGGCGATGTCCGTTTTCTGTTCTTTTTCCATTTGCTGTTGCAACTGCCGGGAGCGTAGCATGTGCATGCATTGGTTTCGGGTGGCCGCCAGAAGATAGCCGCGAATGCTGTCATCGGCCACCTGTGGCTTGCTCTTCCAAACTTGGGCGAACACCTGATGGACCGCATCCTTGGCATCGTCGGCATTCTCCACCATTGAAAATGCCATGCGATACATGTGTGGATAGCTGTCCTTGAATAGGCGTTCAAACTCTTGCTTGCTGTAATCCATAACGGTCTTTTTGGTCTTTACTCATAGACAAGACCCGCAAACGGTGAAATCAAATACCCCTAATTGCAAAAAATATGATTAATCTGTTTCTCCCTCATCAACATGATGTCCTGAACATTGCTGATAATGCTGGCGAGAGCGAAACTCATCATCAGGCCGAGAACGGCTGTTGTAATGAAGCGGAAGTTTGCTGCCAGCCACATTAGAATGTCGCTGTGCACCTCAAAGTTGAACAAGGGGACATCGGTAGGCATCGAAAGCACAAAAGCAATCATGATGGCACCGCTGATAAGGCCCACAACAAATGCTGCTACCGTAGCCATCTTGTAGCGACGGATGGTGGCTTCCTGGTGCTGGCGGATATATTCCACAGCATCCAGACGCTTGGTGAGCTTGGCCATGAATTCGGCGTTGTCGTCGAATTGCGGTGTCTGAGAGAGGAAGAGTTCCTCGAGAGCTTTATCTTTTGTCATAACTGTAATCTTTCTTTTAGTTGGTCGCGTCCCCGTGAGAGTTGCTTCTTGACAGCATCCTCAGAGGTTTCCGTGATGGCTGCAATCTCCTTGATGTTGTATCCGCTGAGATAAAACAGCGTGATGGCCGAACGCTCCTTGGGAGGAAGGGTGCTCAGGGCGAGATAGAGACTCTGGTGCTCGAAACCGCTGTCTGCAGCCGTATTGCCCGTGAGCGTCCGCGCCTCGTCAATACTCTCCGTGGTGCGCTGGCTGGCCTTGTGGTTGAGGAACGTGTTGTGCGCTATCTTGAAGAGCCACGAACGGAAGCGCCCCTTGTCCTGATAGCCCGCCGAAGAGAGATAGGCCTTCACCAGCGCATCCTGCGCCAGGTCGTCGGCCTCGCTCCTGTTGCCGCAGCAGAGGGCGAGCAAGAAACCTCTGAGAGACTCCTGCTCGCGCTCCACCAGCGATATGAAATCTTCGCGTGTCACGGATTACGCCTGTGTAATCATCTTCTTTTCCTCGG
>JAEEGH010001771.1_pt1 | contig 60762 bp, 48 predicted proteins | sample 9134181 | NCBI WGS metagenome assembly JAEEGH01 (sample SAMN16246544, study PRJNA631951) | gut metagenome | biome: gut microbiome; feature: rumen; material: DP-attached | host: Bos | place: Iran: Karaj | collected 2018-10
TGGCTGCGGTAGCATTTTTTCAGAATCGCCCTGCTCTCTTCGGGGTGCTGCCTGTCATACACCGGGCCCACCGCATGGATGATGTATCCGGCCTCGAGATCAAAGCCATCGGTGATCACAGCGCTTCCGGTGTCACAGTGACCGATCCGGTCACAGGCCGCCTGCAGCTTTGCGGCACCGGCCGCATGGAAGATCGCGCCGCACACGCCGCCGCCTGCCTGCAATCCGGCATTGGCGGCATTGACGATGGCGTCCACGTTCAGGGTAGTAATGTGATCCGTTTCAAGAATCGGCTTTTTCATCGGGGTTACCTCGGTTAATAACGTTCGTTATCATTATTCGCATTCGTACTTCAGTCCCATCTGGCGACGGCATTCATCCAACAGTCCCATGACAATCCTGGTGTCTTCGTGCGTGATGTAACGACTCTCCTTGAGCCCTTCCTTGATCTCGTCCGCGACGATATTGAATTCATTCAGGTAGCTTCCGTCTGCCGTGATCTCATGCAGGGCACCGGCTTCGTCGGTGTACTCGGCGTGCCCCATGCAGAAGATCCCCGGGATCTCCAGCGTGGCCTTCTCACCGGTCAGCCGGAAGAACTGGGGCAGACCGTCATCGTTGACCGAGGACAGCGCCGTAAAGGTTCCGCCTCCGGGATAAGTGAGGGTAATCTTCTCCGACCAGTCGATCCCGTCCCGTACATCCCCCACGCATTCGATTTTCTCCGGCACACCGAAGAGCTTGTACATGTAGTAAAGGGTATAGACACCGACATCCAGCACGGCTCCGCCGCCCACGGCAGGATCCGTCACACGCTTTGCGAAGGTACCGTTGGTGCGGCAGTCCGCCAGACATTCCTTCACCTGACCGAAGGCGCCGCTTTGCATCCACTCCTGCACACGCTTCGACACAGGAGAAAAGAAGCTCCACATGGCCTCTGCGACGTATACTTCATCCTCTTTCGCCAGCTTCAGTACTTCCTCGGTCTGCTCCGTATTCATGGCAAAGGGCTTCTCGCACAGTACGGGCTTTCCGCACTTGATCGCCAGCTTTGCATACTCCGCGTGGCTGCTGTGCGGCGTCACGATATACACGCCTTCGACACCGGGCGCCAGAATGGCTTCTTTTGCCGACGCATAGGCGGTCCCGCCGTATTTTTCGGTAAATTCCTTACAGGCGTCAAAGCGCCTGGTATATGCCGATACGATCCGGTGCTTCCCCGAAGCGGTAATCTGCTCCGCCACGATCCCGGCGAGCGTGCCGCACCCGATAAAGCACCAGCCAAATGCATGATTCCCCATACTCCCTCTCCTTCAAGCGGCAGCTAAGCGTACCTGTCCCCACAAGGCACGTCCTGCCAAAACACGGTTTGTCCGGCCTGACTCTGCTGTCCGTGCGTGCCCTGAAAATCCCCGCGGACACCACCTCTTTAATATAGCAAATTCATCCGACAGAAAAAAGAGTTTATAGGGAATTTTCTGTCAATTTGCCCGATTCTGTGCTATACTTATCTCGCTTTTATTTTATTTCCGGAAAGGAAGACATCATGAAAAAACTGACAACAAAACAAATCGCAACCGCAGGCCTGCTTTTGGCCGTGTGTATTGTCAGCCAGGTTTTCAAGAACCTGAGCGTCTTTATCACCGGCCCGATCGTGAATGCCTGCCTCATCCTGGTCACGGTGGTATCCGGGCTGATTCCCGGGATCATTCTCTCGATCATCGCACCGGTCACCGCATTTTTTATCACCGGCAATCCCGTCATGGCCGCGATCCCGGCGCTGATGCCCATGATCATGGTGGGCAATGTGGTACTGGTGGTATTCGTCTATTTCTTCGGGGTCAAGACAAACCTGCGTTTTTGCCTGGGCATGGGCATCGGCAGCGTCGTAAAGGCGCTGGTCATGGGACTTACGATCTCTCTCTGGCTTCTGCCCGCCTTTCTGCCGGAGAAGATGGCACCGAAGCTCGCCACCCTGCAGATGAATTTTTCGCTGGTGCAGCTCGTCACCGCTCTGATCGGATCCGTGATCGCTTTCCTTGTATGGATCCCGCTGAAAAAAATCATGCAGACGGAAGGGATCTGAGACCGGTCGGGGAGCCGGCGCCTTTCCGTTATACGAACTGTTGAAACAGATAAACCGTTACCGCAGGGCGACTGCGGATGCCGCTTATGAAGGGGAGCACACATAAAGGAGCAGAATATATGGAACACATGGGGAACAGCTTGGTTTTTACGAATGAGAAGTGTATCGGGTGTAATAAATGTATCAGTGCCTGCTCGGCGATGGGGGCCTGCGTATCGTCCGTCGTGGACGGGAAGCCCCGCATTGATGTGGACGGGAATCGCTGCATCGCCTGCGGTGCCTGCATCGATACCTGTGAGCATGGGGCGCGGGAATTTTGCGATGATACGGAGCGTTTTTTCGCAGATCTGAAGCGCGGAGAGAAAATCTCCATCCTCGTGGCGCCCGCGTTCAAGGCAAATTACCCGCAGGAATACGAGAAGGTGCTCGGCGGACTGAAGCGCGCCGGGGTAAACCGTATCATCTCCATCTCCTTCGGCGCGGATATCTGCACCTGGGGCTATCTGAACTATATCCAGAAGTACAATTTCGTCGGCGGGATCTCCCAGCCCTGCCCGGCCGTGGTTTCCTACATCGAGCACTATCTGCCGGAGCTGCTTCCGAAGCTTTTCCCTGTGCAGAGCCCGCTGATGTGCGGCGCGATCTATGCGCGCAAGGAGCTCGGCATCACGGATAAATTTGCCTTCATCAGCCCCTGCATCGCCAAGAAGATGGAGATCGACGATCCCCACAACAAGGGTCTGGTGCAGTACAATGTGACCTTCGATCACCTGATGAAGTACATCAAAGCACACAATCTCTCGGGCAATCTGGCCACGGACGAGATCGAATACGGTCTCGGATCCATCTATCCGACGCCCGGCGGTCTGAAGGAAAATGTGTACTGGTTCCTCGGTGAAGATGTCGCCATCCGCCAGATCGAGGGCGAGAAGCACATGTACGAGTGGCTCAAGAAAAATAAGGACCGCATCAAGCAACAGAAGACGCCCTTCACCTTCATCGACGCTCTGAACTGCGCGAACGGCTGCATCTGCGGTACCGCGACCGATCCCGAAAAAAGCGAGACCGACGATGCACTCTACGCCCTGCTCAAGATCAAGAGCGAAAGCAAAAAGAACAACAAAAAGACCGCCTGGGGCAGACCGCTCACGCCCGCACAGCGTCTGGCAAAGCTGAATCAGCAGTTCAAATCCCTGCGTCTGGAGGATTACCTGCGTAAATACACGGACCGCTCTTCCACCTGCCCGATCCGCATTCCGACGAAGGAACAGGCGGACAGGATTTTCGAATCCCTGCACAAGACCACGCCGGAATCCCGCGTGATCAACTGCTCCTGCTGCGGCTACGCATCCTGCCAGGACATGGTGACCGCGATCTTCAACGGATTCAACCACAAGGAAAACTGCATCCACTACGAGAAGGATGAAATCCTTCTGCTCGGCGATGCGAGAGAGCTCGCCGCAAATCTGGAGACAGAGAAGGAAGCCATTCAGCGCCAGCAGGATGCCATCGGCTCCACCATCGAGTCCGTGGAGCAGCATTTTACCACCCTGTACGAGTCCATCGAGCACATGAATTCCGAGAACGAGAACAACGCCTCCGAGAGTACCCATATCGCCGGTGACATGGGGGATGTTGCAGACTTCATGCAGAAGATTCGCGATTCGCTCTCCGAGATCCAGCAGCTCGTGGAAAATCTGGAAGCAGACAATGCAAAGGTCCTCGATATCGCCAGCGAAACCAATCTGCTGAGCCTGAACGCATCCATCGAGTCGGCGAGAGCCGGGGAAGCCGGAAGAGGCTTTGCGGTCGTGGCCGGCGAGATCAACAAGCTCTCCGCTAGTTCCAAGGAGACCGCAGAACAGAGCGACAAGAACCATCAGAAGATCCAAGGTGCCATCACCCGTCTGCTGAATGAAGCGGAGCATCTGGTGCAGATCATCGAGGAGGTCAACGGCAGAACACAGAATCTGGCCGCCTCTACGGAACAGATGTCCTCTGCCACTACCATCGTGCTGGACGCTGCAAACTCCATCAAGCAGTCCCTGGACGCACTGAGCCGGGATCTGACCTGACCTTATCGCTCCGCCAATAAACTTCCCAAGGAGATATAAGCTATGCCCAAAAAAGTAAATGGCATTTCCACCGAAATGCTGGGTGCGCTGAGCGAAGAATTCCGCTCGGACCGTGCCAATCTGATAGCCGCCAACGCGGTCGTTCATGCGGGACTCCTCGAATCCGCCACCGACTATGCCGCGGTCAGCCGGCTGCCCTTCACCTTCTCGATCGACCTCAAGACCGGAAAGATCACCAACCAGAAGTCCAGCGGACGCTGCTGGATCTTCTCCGCGCTGAACACCTTCCGCTATGAGATCATGAAGAAGTACAACCTGGAGAATTTCGAACTCTCCCAGAACTATCTCTTCTTCTACGACAAGCTGGAAAAAGCGAATTATTTTCTGGAGAATGTCCTGAAGACCACGGACGAACCGGTGGATGGCAGACTCTACAGCTTCCTGAATCTGGATCCGCTCTGTGACGGAGGTCAGTGGGACATGTTGGCCAACCTGGTCAAAAAGTACGGTGTTGTTCCGAAGGAGGCCTACGACGATGCGGCAAGTTCCACTGCTTCCGGGCGCTTCGACCAGTACCTTACCACGAAGCTTCGCGAGGACGCGATGATTCTGCGCCATATGGTGAAGGAAGGCAAAAAGGCCGCTGCACTTCAGAAGCGCAAGGGCGAGATGCTCTCCGAGATCTACCGCATTCTGTGCATCTGCCTCGGCGAGCCGCCGAAGTCCTTCGACCTGACGCTGCGCGACAAGGATGACAAGGTGACGCAGGAATTTGGCATCACCCCGCAGGCATTTTTCCAAAAATATGTCGGGCTGAATCTCGATGACTATGTCAGTCTGATCCATGCACCGACCCCGGATAAGCCCTTTGGCAAGATGTATACGGTCAAATATCTCGGCAATGTGGTCGAGGGCAAACCGGTCTCCTATCTGAATCTGGATATGAAGAAGATCCAGAAGGCTGCCATCGCCCAGCTGAAGGACGGGCATCCCGTCTGGTTCGGCTCCGACTGTGTCCAGTTCGCGACCCGCAAGGAAGGCATCTTCGATCGTGCCTCCGTCGCACTCGAGCAGCTCTGGAATGTGAAGTTCGGATTCACCAAGGGCGAAGCGCTCACCTATGGCGATTCGGCCATGAATCACGCGATGGTGATCCTGGGCGTGAATCTGGATCAGAAGAAGCAGCCGAACCGCTGGAGGATCGAGAACAGCTGGGGCAAGGACGCCGGCAACGAAGGATATTACGTCGCTTCGCAGGAATGGTTTGAAGACTATGTCTATCAGGTCGTGGTCAACAAAAAATACCTGGACAAGGCGACACAGAAGCTCCTTGATCAGCCGCTGAGGGAACTTGAGCCCTGGGATCCGTTCGGAACACTGGCCGACTAAGAAAAATCACCTCTGCAGATTTCTTTGCAGAGGTGATTTTTTTATCTCATGTTTCTGTATTTCGGAACGATCCCGCTTAGGGTCAGTCCTCTCCTGCCTTAACCATCGGCGCATATTCCGCCTGGATCTTCTCATCAAAGGAGAGAATCGGTTCGATGTCCTTTCCTTTGATCTTACGGTCCACACAATTGTTCACCAGCTTGATAATGAGCGGTGTCAGCGCAAGGACACCGATCAGGTTGGGAATCATCATCAGTCCGTTGAAGGTATCGGAAATATCCCAGGCCAGCGAAGAGGTCATGATCGCGCCGGACATCATCATGAGCACAAAGATCACACGATAGACCTTGGCGCCCTTTACACCGAAGAGATATTCTACCGCTTTGGATCCGTAATGGGACCAGCCGAGCACGGTCGTGAATGCAAAAAGCAGAACCGCAAGCGCTACAAACCACTCGCCGGGCTTGCCGAAGACGCGGCCAAAGGCAGTGGCAACAAGCGTTGCATCATCCGTGCCCTCCTGCACCAGACCGGTTTCCAGATCGATCGCACCGGAAGACAGGACGACGATCGCCGTCATCGTACATACGACCATAGTGTCCGCAAATACTTCAAAGATGCCCCAAAGTCCCTGCTTGACCGGTTCCTTGACATTGGAATTGGAATGGACCATGACAGAAGAACCGAGGCCGGCCTCGTTGGAGAAGACGCCTCTCTTACAGCCTTGCGTGATCACCTGGGAGATCGCCACACCGGCCGCGCCGCCGGCAGCTGCCTTGATGCCGAACGCAAACCGGAAGATGGAAGCAAACATCGGTCCAACGCTGTGGATATGCACGATAAATACGATGAGAGAGCCCACCACATAAGCCACGGCCATGAAGGGGACCACGCGCTCCGCGAAGGAGGCGATCCTCTGCAGTCCGCCGATGATGACGAAACCGCCGACAAGCATCAGGGTAAAGCCGATGGCCCAGTTGACGAAGGAGACACCGGCGATCTCGGAAGCATCGATATTGCTGAAAAATGCGGATTTCAAGTTGAGGGTGATCTTGTTGATCTGGCCCATATTCCCGATCCCGAAGGAAGCGAGGATGGCGAATACGGAGAAGAGGCCTGCCAGGATCGAACCGATCTTTTTGCAGCCCTTATAGGAGCCGAGTCCGTCCTTCAGATAATACATGGCACCGCCGGACCATTCCCCCTCCGCATTTTTCCTGCGGTAGTAGATACCGAGGATGTTCTCGGAGAAATTCGTCATCATTCCGAAGAAGGCTGCGACCCACATCCAGAAGACGGCTCCGGGACCGCCGATGCAGATTGCTGCGGCGACACCCGCGATGTTACCGGTACCGATGGTTGCTGCCAGTGCCGTGCAAAGTGCCTGGAACTGGGACACGGAGCCGGATTTTTTCCCCTGCTTCGCGTGCGTATCCTTGCTGAATACGGCACCGATGGTCTTCCTCCACCAATGACCCAGATGCGAAATCTGGAAGAATTTGGTGATGACGGAAGTCACCAGACCCGTACCGAGAAGCAGTACCAGGCCGATCTTAACCCACACGAAGGAGTTGATCGCGTCGTTGACACTGGTCAGTGTCGACATAAAATTATTCATACTTTTTCCTCCTCACACCCCTTGATCGTCTATCAAAATCTTACTTATCATACCACAGGAAGATTATCCTTGCCACAAAAACTTTAACGCTTTAAACAATTAGCACAAAGACGCATAAAAAGGGAGAGCCTCCTTAGCGGCTCTCCCTCGAGCATTTCTGTATCTGTCTTCTTCTCTTACTTGAAGAATCCCATCTCCTCGGTCAACTGCTCCGCGATATCCTTCAGGGACTGAGCTGCAGCTGCAAGGGTATTGACCGTTGCGTTGAGTTCCTCCATGGACGCGCCAGTCTCCTCGGCCGCAGCAGCGTTCTCCTGCGAGATGGCGGAAAGGGAATTCATGGCGTCGACCACCTGAACCGTCTCCTTGTCGCACTTCTCGGTGGCATCCGTAATCTCCTGAACACCCGAGACGGTGGTCTGGATGTCACCAATCAGGACATTGACGCTCTCCACGGTAGCGCTGAGGATCTCATTCTGCTCCTCCATGGTCTCGCGCACGGTGCCCGCCTGCTCCACGGCTGCCTGGGACTCCTTAAGCAGGTTCTCCATCTCCTTGCGGATATCCACCGCAGCCTTGGAGGAATCGTCCGCCAGGGTACCGATCTCCTGTGCAACCACTGCAAATCCGCGGCCCGCATCGCCTGCTCTCGCTGCCTCGATCGAAGCATTCAGAGCGAGCAGATTGGTCTGGGATGCGATGGAATTGATGGCCTCTACCTTGCTGTTGATCACGGATACGGCACGGCTGGTAGCGCCGATCTTCTCCGAGATCTCTTCGATGGCTGCCTTCATCTGCTCGGAAGATACACGCAGCTTCTCGAGATCCTCAATGGAAGCCTTGCTGTTGTTGTTCATATTCTGAGCGGTAGCATCCAGATGCCCCGTGTTGTCCATAACGGAGCGCAGATTCTCGTTGATCACGCCGGTATTCTCGGTCGCGTTCTGAATCTCGTCGGCCTGCTGGGTCGCGCCGCTGGCGATCTCCTGCACTGCATTGGCGACATCATCCGCCGTCTGGGAGATCTGCGCGCTGGTATCCGCCAGTTCGTCGGCAGAACCGGTAATGGTAGCGGTACTGGACTTGATGTCCGCAACGATCACGGACAGCTTCTCGATCACCTGATGCACCTCGGAAGCCATCTCACCGAACTCATCGGTTCTCTTCAGGAACTTGGCATCCATCTCAACGAATTCGCCTTGTGCGAGCTTCGTGAGAGACTTGTTGACTGCCTGAACCGGTGCCACGAAGCTGTTCGCCATCAGGAAGGCCACGATTACGGCGACGATCAGTGCGACCAGGGAAAGGACGATCTGAATCATCGCTCCGGAGATAGCCGAAGCCATGGTGGACTTGTAGTCGCGGATATTGATGACCGTCCATCCGGTGGTGGGCTCCTTCAGATAGGAAACAATGCTCTTCACGCCATTTATTTCAGTGATCATGGACCCTTCGGCGGTTTGCGCATTTTTATAATACTCCGTGCCGGAGCGATCGTCATCTTCCATGTCGGCCGTGATCTCCTGTTTGGAATCCGCGATCACTACACCGTTGACGCCGCAGATCAGAAGCTGCTGATTAGCATCTGCTTCCGCCGCAAGGAAATCATGCAGTACGCCGATATCAAAGTTACGGGTTACGGTACCGATCGGGGTCTTGCCATCTTCGTCATAGATGGGAACCGCCGGAACGACAATGCGGGAACCGGTGGTCTTACTCACGGACACCTCGGAAAGATTCGCCGTACCGGCAATCGCGGTCTTGAAATATCCGCGCTCACCGACATTGGTAAAATTCCCCTTGGATCTGGCCAGATTCTGGCCGGTCGCATCGGAGATAACGGTCGAGTTCGAGTCGCCGCAGGAGGCATCAATCGTAGCCAGATAAGCTGCCATGCGATCGAGCTGTCCCTCGCGCTCTGCCTCGGACATTTTGACAAAATCACGGGTTCCGGGGTTATTGGCTGCTGCTTCGATCGCCCGGAAGCTCTGATGGATAATATCCAGAATATCTCCCTTGATGATGGTCACCTGCTTGAGGTTGATCTCCTCCGCATCGGCAACCGAACGCTTGATGGTACTTTCATAGCTGATGATCGTCAGAAGGATCAACGGAATTGCCGTGATCAATACCATCGTGAGAATTAATTTGCTTTTGACTCCTCCACTTTTCTTTTGACTGGGACTCGATGTCGACATAGTTTTATGCTCCTTTCAAATTTGTATCCCAAAACTAAGTCAGGTTCAAAGCGAAAATAAACTAGGACATCAAAGAAAAGCCGATCTTGTGTCCCCCCTACTGTCAGATATTTTAGCACGATTTACACAATTTGTATAGTAAACGAGACAAAAATCCCATCTGTTTTGTTTGTTTTTACTTGATTATCTTCTTTTGCTGCTTTTACAGATAACCCACTGCTTCTCCCGGACACTTTACCAGGTTTTTGCCTCCTCCGTGCTGACTTCTCCCGCGAGGATCGCACGGTAATCTTCCAGATTTTTGCGCAGCAGCGTCGGGGTGTCGAGCTCGTAAGGACATTTTTGGGTGCATTGCATACAATGCAGACAATTCTCGATCTTCTCCATCTCGTTCTGCCAGTGCTCAGACAGCCAGACATCCGAGGGCGCGCGGCGTACCATCAGAGACATGCGGGCGCAATTGTTGATCGTAATTCCGGCCGGACAGGGCATGCAATACCCGCAGCCGCGGCAGAAATTCCCCGAGAGTTCCTCCTTCTCCTGCTCGATAAATGCGGTGATTTCCGCATCCATCGACGGAGTTTCTTCCATATATAATAGCCACTCTTCCAGCTCGTTCATCCGCTGGACGCCCCAGATGGGGATCACATTGTCGAACTGTGTCATGAAGGCCATGGCCGCACGCGAATGGGTGATGAGTCCTCCGGCCAGTCCCTTCATGGCAATGAAACCCATGTTGTGCAAGCGGCAGGATTCCACCAGCCGGATATCGCGATCCGATGCCAGATAGGAGAACGGGAATTGCAGCGTTTCATAGAGGCCGCTTTCCACAATCTCTTCGGCAATGCCGATCTTGTGCGCGGTGATACCGATATGGCGGATCCATCCCTTCGCCTTGGCTTCCTGCATGGCCTCATACATCCCGGTTCCGTCGCCGGGGCGATAGCACTGTCCTGCCATATGGAGCTGATAGATGTCGATATAGTCGGTCCGAAGATTTTTCAGAGAGGTCTCCAGATGCTGCCAGAACTCCTCCGGCGTCTTAGCACCGGTCTTGGTAGCGATGATGATCCGGTCGCGGATGCCCAGATCGCCGAAGGCCGCGCCCAGCTTCTCCTCACTGTCGCTGTACGCGCGCGCCGTGTCAAAAAAGCGCATGCCGCCCTCATAGGCTCTGCGCAGAATCCGAACGGCTTCCTCGAGGGAGTCGCGCTGGATCGGAAGCGCGCCGAATCCGTTCTGTGGCACCGTGATACCTGTTGCTCCGAGTGTGATATTTTTCATCTGCTTCCCCTTTCAATATTTTATTACACGTGTTTTCTATTCCGGATCCACACGGCTTTCCCGTATTTTTCTTCGATAATTGCGCGGCGTCGTGCCCCGGAGTCTGCGGAAGACCTTCTCAAAATAGGTCACATCTCCGAAGCCGCAGCGGTTTGCGATCTCCGTGACACTCAGATCCGTATCCAGAAGGTATTTCCCGGCCCGACGGATCCGCACGACCGTGAGATACTGGACGATGGTGACGCCCGTGACCTCCTTGAAATTCCGCGTCAGATAGCCGCGGCTGATATGGAAGCGTTCCGTCAGGCGCTCGATGCGCAGATCCTCGTCGTAATGCTCTTGGATATACCCCGTCACCAGCTGGATCGTGGCATAGATCCCGGACTCCACATGCACCGATCCGGCCGACGGGTTCTGCTCCCGCACCCGGTCCGCCTCCCGCCCGAACAGCAGGAGGATCTCGTAGGAAAGCATGCGCACCATGGGCAGATAAAGCTGTCCGGTCTCTTCCCTGCGCATCTCCTCCTTCAGCCTACCGAAGATCTGCAGCATCTCCTCCCAGGTCTCTTCGCCGATCGGAACAGGACCGCTGTATTTCTGGCAAAATTCATCGTAGGAGAGGCCGAAGGTTGCCCGGATCATGCGCCCGTAGATCTCGCGGGAATACTGCAGCAGAAAGCGCCGGTGCGACGGGTGCTCCTCGACGCTGCTGGTCCGGTGGATCTGGCCGGGCGGGATCAGCAGGACGGTGCGCGGCTTCAGATGGTAGACATACCGGTCCACAAAGACATAGCGCTCTCCCTCCATCACCGCAAAAAGCTCGATCGTCTCGTGATAGTGGCGCGTCTTCATGTCCGCGCCGACGCGCAGCGTACTTTCGCTGACCTTCAATCCCTCCAGCTCTTTCTGAAAAAGTATCCCTTCCGCCATGCGATTCCTCCCATAAGCATACTGATACACGGATTGCGATTTCGGTTCTATTGTACCATTCTTGTATCCGATTTGACAGGTTTATGGATATTATTTGTCTGTTTTTGCTATTTTTTATGTCCGCGGTGTGGTTTAGTAAATGCATGGACTCCTTAAATCTGAAAGCAAAATCAAAACTGGATATGACGCAGGGCCCGATCATGAAGCTGATCGTGCTTTTCGCGATCCCCATGGTGGTCGGCAATATCCTTCAGCAGCTCTACAGCACGGTGGATACACTGGTCATCGGCAATTACTGCGGCCCGGTTTCCATCGCGGCCGTTGGCACGAGCGCACAGCCTCTTGAGGTGTTCATGTGTATTTTCATGGGCATCGGTGCCGGGGTGAGCATCCTCGTTTCCATGTATACAGGTGCGCGCGATTTCGGCGCTCTGGACCGCGTGATCAAAACCGCCATCTCCTTCACCTATATGGCCGCGATCCCCTTAAGCATTCTCGGCATCCTCCTGACCCCCGCCATCCTGCGCTTCATGCAGGTCCCTGCGGACACCTGGGACTATGCCGTCACGTACATCCGCATCGTGTTTCTCGCCCTCCTCGGCAATATGGGCTACAATATGAATGCCGGGATCCTGCGCGGACTCGGGGACAGCACCGCTTCTCTGGTCTTCCTCGTCGTCTCCTGCGTGACCAATATTTTTCTGGATCTGCTCTTTGTCGCGGGTCTGGGCATGGATGTCTCCGGCGCGGCGCTGGCCACCGCCATCTCCATGTATCTGTCCTGGGCGGCCAGCATCCTGTATATCCGGAAAAAGTATGCAGCGCTGGAATTCACGATCCTGCCAAGGCTTGTGAGCCGGGACTCCCTGCGTGAGATCCTGCGGCTCGGTCTCCCGCTGGGTTTCAACAATTCGATCTACACCATCGGCCATATCATGCTGCAGTCCCTGATCAACACCCAGGGCTCCGGCTTCATGGCGGGTGCCTCCATCACCGGCAAGATCCTGGGGGTGAGCAGCATCGCGATCTCCTCCTTCTCCGCCTCCATGTCCACCTTCGCAGGGCAGAATTACGGAGCGAAAAACTATGTCCGGCTCCGTCAGGGAGGCCGCATCGTCCCGCTCTATTCCGCGCTGATCACCATCTGTCTGGGGCTTGTCATGTTTGCGCTGTCCGGTCCGATGATCGGACTGTTCACGGATGACCCGGAAGCCGCAAAATATGCGCTCCTGTGCATCCACATCCAGCTTCCGTTCCAGTGGTGCTTCTGCGTACTGAACACGATCCTCAATCTGGCGAACGGAATCGGTGCCGTCAAATACTCCACCATTGTAAATATGCTGATGCTCTGGGCCGTGCGCATTCCCAGCGCTTTCCTGATCTCCCGCTTCCTTGACGGCCACTATGTGACCGGAGGCGTCTCCATCAGCTTCGTCTTCGGAATGACGGCCGCGCTTTTCTTTTATCGCTCCAAACACTGGAAAAAAATGCTGCAACTGGCTGAAGAACAGAAAGGATGAAAAACATGAAAGATCAAAGATGGGTATTTTACAAGGATGTCCCTGCGCAGGATCAGGGCAACGGCGTCGTGCGCAGAGTCCTGGCTTACAGCGGGGACGTGATGACGGTCGAGAACCGTTTTGAAAAAGGGGCGGTCGGTGCGCTCCACCACCATCCGCACACGCAGATCACCTATGTGGTCAGCGGCGCTTTCGAATTTGAGATCGATGGGGAAAAGCACATTGTCCGCGCCGGAGATACGCTGCTGAAAACGAATGGCGTCGAGCACGGCTGCGTCTGCCTCGAAGAAGGAATCCTGCTGGATGTCTTTGCACCCTACCGCGAAGATTTCGTGGAGGATTAAACCCGGTATATGATGAAAGAAATAACCTTACACATTGAAAAATTATACAAAAATGACCTCCCCATGGAAGCCTGCCGGGTCGCGGTCGCCTTCCCGAAAGGAGAACTTCCCGCGGAGAATCTGAGCCGCCTCGTCCTCACAGAGGATGGCAGCGCTCTTCCGCTCCAGCTCCTGCCAACCTCGCAATGGGGTGATGGTAGCATCCGTTATTTATTGATCCGCTTCCAGGCGGATATCCCCGGAAACAAAGGAAAAACCCTGATTTTGCGGGAGCGTAATGCCGCGGAGGCTACCGAAGATATTTCCTCGCCTCTGCAGATCCGCAAGACCGGAGACGGCTTTTTCGTAGACAACGGCCCGCTCTCCTTTTCCCTGTCGGACGGAGCGGACTCCGTCTTTTCCTCGGTGTCGCTGCAGCGCTCCGAGGAAGCGCCTCCCCTCACCTTTACGGGAGCACAGCTGCGCGGTCCGGTCCTCAAATGTGGCGGCAAGGAGGCCTCCCTCCACATCGATCGCTGGACGATGGCGGAAAGCGGCCCGGTACTGGCAATCTTTGAGGGGGAGGGGCATTACGATCAACCTTACCGCACGAGATGCAATGTGCGCCTGACCGTCACGGCCGGCAAGCCCTGGGCAGACCTGGGGGTACGGCTTTTCAACGATTCCGAGACCGCACTGGAACCGGATTCCTGGATCTTTTATGTGAAAAGCAGTGCGGACAGCATGCTCACGGACGCTTTGCCGGAAGCTGCGACAGAGGTGATCGACTCCACCGGCTGTGGGGATATGAACCGGACCTGCCGGGAAGAAGGCATCCTCCATACCACCGGTACGGGCGAACTTGCCGCCCACGAAGCCTCTTTCCGCGAAAGCGCGCCCACGGGGACACGCACGGCGATCGGCATCTCCAATTACAAGACGCGTTTTACCCTCGCCGGAAACGGGGAGACGCTCTCGAAGGAGATCCATGCGCCCTTCCTCATCGGGGAGGCCAACGAACATTTCGCGGAGGTGCTGTACGGGACCTTTTTTGCGGACTACTGCACGCCGGAAGGCGGTGTCTGCGCGACAGTCTATCAGGCGCAGCAAAATTACCCCAAGGCCGTCAAGGCGGAGGGCAACGGCCTGGCCGTCTATCTGATCCCCGAGGGGACGGAGAAGGTGCACTTTGCGCCCGGAATGGCCAGAGAGCAGCGCATTTTGCTGCATTTTCACGACCGGGAAACCACTCTCGAAGCCCTGGACGACCGCAGTCTGATCTATCAGATGCCGGTGCAGCCCTTCATCGATCCTTCGGTGTATGACCGTGCCGGCGTCTTTCCTCCCATTGTGACTCCCCCGGAGCTTCTGGATCCCGAGGTGGAGCGCGTTCTGGCCGACAAGGCGGACCACCACGGCCGCGCCTACGGCATGATGAACTGGGGCGATTTTCCGGATTCCAATTACACCGCGCAGGGGCGGGGCAACGGGCGTCTGGTCTGGACCAACAATGAATATGACTACCCGCATGCCATGTTCCTCATGTATGCGCGCACCGGTGTCCGGCGTTTCCTCGACTATGCCGTGACCGCCGCAAGACACTGGATGGACGTGGATGTCTGCCACTATCACCGGGATCCGCTGCGCATCGGCGGACAATGGGAGCATACCGCCGGTCATGTCGGTCTCCCGCTCTCCGAGGGCGGCCCCGAAGGGGTGATGGTCTGTTCCCATGAATGGGTGGAAGGATTGCTGGATTACTGGCATTTTTCCGGAGATCGCCGTGCACGTGATACCGCGATCGGCATCGGGGAAAATGTGCTCCGTCTGCTGGAGACCCCGATGTATCAAAAGCCCGGGGAGGCAAGCGCCAGAGAGACCGGATGGGCGCTGCGCACCCTTTCCGCGCTCTATACGGAGACACGGGAAGAGCGCTGGCTGCACAAATGCCACCGGATCATCCGCCAGTTTGAGGAATGGAACGACAAATACGGCGCATGGCTGGCACCCTATACGGACAACACCGTGATCCGCGTAGGCTTCATGATCTCCGTGGCGGTCGGCAGTCTCATGCGCTACTACCGTCTGTTCCCCGAGGAAAACCTGAAAATACTGATCCTTTCCGCCATCGATGACCTGACGGAGAACTTCCGAAACCCTTACGGTCTCTTCTATTACAAGGAGCTCCCCAGCCTGCAGCGGAACGGCAACAATACCCTGCTTCTGGAAGCCATGTTCATCGGCTATGAGCTGACCGGAGACACAAAATATCTGAAATGCGGTCTTCCGACCTTCCGGCTGAGCATCCGCGATGTCGATGCAAACGGTGGCGGCAAGCGGATCGTGGAGGACGCGGTGCTGGTCGGCTCTACGCCCACCAAGAGCTTCGCACAAGGGTTTCTTCCCCTGGTGCAGTTCTACAATGCTCTGGTCAGGGAAGGAATGCTCTGAAAACGGGGCGTTTTATCCAAAGCCACACGAACAGACGGGCAGGAACCCAAGGGTTCCTGCCCGTCCTTTTCTTGCATTTACAGCTTTCCATCGCCCGAAAGGCGATCGCCGGTTGGGGTATTACGGCTGTCGGGGAATGGTTAGTCTACGACCTTACCTGTCACGGTTTCGATCTCCTCTTTTGCTTCCCCTGCAGCTTCCTTACAGGATTCTCCTGCTTCCTTGCAGGCCTCTCCGGCTTCTTTGGCCGCCTCCGCACAGGCTTCGCCGGCTTCCTTTAAGGCTTCGCCGGTCGCTTCCTTTGCTTCCGCTGACGCTTCCTTGCAGGTACGCTTTGCGCCCTCTGCCAGATCCTTCACGGCTTCCGCCAGATCCGCTGCCATGCCCTTAACCGCTGTGGCAAGACTGTCCGCAGCGCTCTTAAGTTCATCCGCGACATGCGCCGCATCATCGGCTGCATTCTGTGCTTCCTCCGCTGCGCCCTGCGCCTCTTCCGCCGCATCCTGTGCTTCTTCCACAGCATCCTGGGCCTCGGCTTCTTCGGCATCCGCTGCTTTTTCGGAAGCCTTTTGCGCTGCTTCCGTCGCACGATCCGATGCTTTCTGCGCCGCAGCGCCGGCGGAATTTACCATATCGCCCACCGCCTTCGTGATCTTGCCGCCGAGATCGCTGAGCTTCTCGCCCAACTGGCTGCCAAATCCGCTGAGGCTGTCATAGGTCTTGCTGCCCAGATTCTCAAGCTTTGCAACCCATCTGTGCTGCTCTTCCTGCTTCCACTGATCGTAAGTGATGTCCGGAAGGGAGGCATAGCACTCCGCTTCCTTGGCCGGGAACAGGCGTACTTCCATATCCTGTACGCGGATCACAAAGGTGTAGCTTCCCGCCTCTTCCGTGGTGAAGGGAATCGCAAACACCCGCAGAAGCTCCTCTCCGTCGCGCTTGCAGAGCGCGGGGCGGAAACGATTTTTCCCGTTGCGGTCCATCGGATAGACAAAAGCTGCCTCCGCATCGTCTCCGGGATAGATCGAAATCTGGCTGCTTGCGGACTCTCTGCCGCTGAAGGCATTGCTGATCGCAAAACGGAACACATAGTCCGTATTGCCCTCCAGCTCCTTCTTTCCTACGATCTCCGTGATGCATCCGAACGCGTCGAACGCATTTCCGATCTCAAAACATTCTACATTTTCCTCGCCCAGAGTGATGATCTGGCGCGATCCCACATTGGTCTCGCACTCCGCGTTCATGCGGAAATCTCTGGCACGAAAATCAATGATTTGTCCCATATAAAAATCCTCCGTATATTCACTGTAAGAAGCGACCGGAGGATTCGTACCGAGCAGGCGTATGCAACCGTCGTCTGCCCAGTCTGCCCGACCGCTTCGTACCAGCCCCTTCGCCCTCTTCGGGTAGGTGCTGCCGATTACATTACCTTCTAAATCCGTTACAACAATGTTTTTTTCCATGGGTGTCCTCCCCTTGCAACGTGTATGAAATTGTAGTGCACAGACCGTTTTTTCTTATGGGTGTCGTCCCCTGCACTTTTTATGTTAACTCATTTTGGAATTCTGTCAAGCAAAATCGTTTCCGGCTTACAGACGGGTGATCTGCCGGCTAGCATCGTAGGTGTGGGGCTCCTTCGCCACAGCCGTATGCCCGATCGCGAGGGCGATCTCAAAGCGGTACCCCTCCGGAAACTGCAGCTTTTTCGCATACTCCGCCGCCTTCTCTCCGCGCATGGCGTCAAAAATACAGCCGATGATCAGGGTGCCGAGGCCGAGGGACTCCGCCGCCAGCACCATATTTTCCACCGCAATACCCGCATCGAGCGAACCCCAGTGGAACGCCTCCTCGGAGCTGATGACGATCACGGTCGGTGCTTCATAATAGAAAATATGCTCGCCGCGCTTTATGCCGCGCAGCCGGTTTTTTTCCTCCTCGAGCTCTTCCAGGACGGGATCTGTGCCCTTCAGCACCGTAAAATGAAGCTCCTGACGGTTCGCTGCCGTCGGCGCCTGCAGTCCTGCGTTCAATATCTTTTCAAGCTCCGCATCCGAGAGCGGCTGCTCCGTAAATCCTCTCGTGGAAAAACGTTCCTTAACGGCATCCAGTACGGTTTTCATATCTCTTCCCTCCGTGCATTTTGGCATAAAATGCTCCTGCCTTTCATGGCTTCTGCTACTATATTACAAGCCCGGTGCCCGTAAGTCCAGTGCGGAATCTGCCCTGATCTTCGCAATTTTTGCGCTGCCCGGGTCCGCGCAAAAGTATGTGACGCGCCCGGACGATTCCTGTCTTGAAAACAGAACCTGAATTTGTTATGCTACAGGCTCGTGAGGAGTAATCATACCATATGAAAAGCAGAAAAAAAGAAACCTTAAAACCAAACCGGATCCACACGCAGGAACCCCGCCGCGGATCCGATGCCTTCGCAGATTATGACAGACCGCGCCGGCAGACGCCCCCTTTGTCCGCAGACAGGACAGATTCCCGCCGTAATCCGGCTCAGTCGTCCGCGGACAGGACAGATTCCCACCGTAATCCGGCTCAGCCGTCCGCGGACAGGACAGATTCCCGCCGCAGGCAGCCGGATCCCCCGCGCCGGGAAAAGCGCCGCAGACATTTTTTTCTGCGCTTCCTGGGGAAATTAGCCATCGTGCTGCTCGTGATCCTGGGGCTTTTGGTCGGCGCCGGCTATCTTCTCATCGGCCACTGCTATGACAAGATGACCTACGCACCGATCGAATCGGTCGCTTCCGAACCGGTCCGGGCGGATGGCGTCGTCAATATCCTTCTGATCGGCAACGATTCGAGAACCGGCGAAGATGACGGGCGCTCCGACGCGATGATCCTGCTCTCGGTCAGCCGGACGACCGGCAAGATCCAGATGACCTCTCTGCTGCGCGATATCTACGTGGAGATTCCGGGGCATGATCCCAACCGTCTGAACGCGGCCTACGCCTTTGGCGGCGCGGAGCTTCTGATGGAGACCATCGAGCAGAATTTCGGCATCGAAGTAAACCGCTATATGACGGTAAACTTTGAAGCCTTTGCCAACCTGGTGGACAGCGTCGGCGGCGTGGATCTCGAGCTGACAAATGAAGAGGTAAAATGGGTCAACGCCTACCTGAATGAGTACAACGAGCTGACCGGACAGCCCTTCGGCACCTATTATCTGGACGATACCTTAAGCGGCACCGTCCATCTGAACGGCCCGCAGGCCCTGGCCTATTCCCGCAACCGTTACATCGGATCGGATTTTGAGCGCACGAACCGCCAGCGGAAGGTCATCTCCGCCGTGATGGAAAAGCTCCCTTCCGCCATGACCACCAATGCGGAAGGCGTGATCGACGGACTGTGCACCAATCTGACCACCAACCTGACACAGGGAGAGATCCTTCGCCTGATGCCGGAAGCTTTGCACATAAAATCCTACTCGGTCGAGTCCTGCAGCATCCCTCTCGAGGGCACCTGGACCAATGACAATCAGCGCGGCATGGCCGTTCTGTCGATCGATTTTGAGAAAAACAGAGAATTTCTTCAGGAGAGCCTGTACGGGAAATGATCTGTCCCGGATCTCTGTGAAAAAAACACTGCATCACCGTATGTTACGGCTTTGCAGTGTTTTCTTTATTCCAGAATTTTGCCCGCCTTCGGCTGAAGATGGACCATGTCCAGGGACGTGCCGGGGAATCTCCGCACCATCTCCTCAATCTGACGGCGCTGCTCCCGTGCGGAGAGTCCGTAGGGATTGTAGAGATTGCAGTGCAGGCCGCAGGAGAAGGCCACGCCCACATCATCGTGGACATCATTGCCGGTATAGATCGTTCGCGCAGGGTCCATGCGGTGCTTTTCCATCAGCTCCCGCAGAAATCCGGGATCCGGCTTTCGCACGCCATGCTCGGAGGATATAAAAATATCGTCAAAATACGGCATCAAGCCCACCTGCTCGATCTCCGGACGCGTGTAGATCCCCTGCGCGTTCGAGAGAAGATACACCTTTTTTCCGCGGCTCTTGAGATCCGCCAGAGTCTCGCAGATTCCGGGATAGGCCCGCAGTCTGGTGCGGGACAGACTCCGGAAGGCGCAGGCGATGTCATAGATCCATCCGCAGCTTTGCAGCTGCGCGTCCGACAGCTCCGCAAAAAGGCGGCCGTCTACCCGATGCGCGATATCAATTTTCTCCGGCGCTTCCCGAAGGAGCCGCACAAAGACATCGTCCAGACAGATCTCAATATTCGGATGGCCGGCCTCCCGGCGCATCTTCCGCTCCGCTTCGTGAACAAATTTCAGATAGGCCCGGTGCAGCCCGGCGGGGGTATAGACCGCACCGTATACCCGGTACATCGCCGCCACCTGTTTCCAGAATTCCGGGTTCTCTTCATCCGTATGGATGTCGATCAGTGTTCCGTAAAGATCAAAGATGTAATTATCATATCGTCCGTTATTAATCTGATTTTCCGCCAAGTCTGCGCACCTCATAAGTTTCATACCATGCGTTTTGTTTCCCGCAAAAAACAAGCTCCCGCAGCCGGATCGGGAAAGCTGCGGGAACGATGCAGGCGATCGGTTTATTCTACGCCCGTGATTCTCAGGCCCTTCAGGCAGGTCACCGCCGGGATCAGCGCCCGGTCATACTGGATGAGTTCCTTTGAGAACGTCATCTCCTTAATGGCATCTTCCATATTGCCTGCGACAGAGCCACCGGTTACGATCAGTGTCTCGCCGCCTCTGTGAAGATACCCCAGACGGATCTCACCCGCGATATCGCCGCCCATTTCATCCACCTGGAAATCCGAGAATTCCACGATTTCGATGTAATCCCCGCTTCGAAGCTCCTCCGCGGATTTGGAGCCGCCGGTCACACGGACATTGTAGGCGATGGAATTGTCCTCCACTCCCACATACTGGCTGAACTGGCGTCTTCCGCAGACGCCCTTCATAATGCCGTCCTGCACCAGGAAGCGCTCCTTGATATAGGCTCCCTCCTCGTCGACGTCAAAATTGCCGGAGGAGTTGGGCAGGTAGCGGAGCACCTCGATGCTCGGCTTGTCCCCGTGCAGCGCATCGCTGATCGGCTTGCCGATCTCCCAGTCGGAAACCTGCATATATTTTTCACTGACATCACAACGTCCGACCAGATAAGAATACACCTCCGTCGCCACATCTGTGGACAGGAGCACGGGCAGGGACTCCAGTACCGGCGTATTTACCGCACGCAGGCGGTCCTTGCCAAAGGCCAGTGTCTTCTCGACCTCCGCACGAATGCTTTCCTTATCGCACGCACCATGCTTGCCGATGCGGTACAGCTCGATCTCATGCCCGTCCTTACGCGCATTGACGACATACTCCAGCATGGACTTCGGGTAGGAACAGTGGTACTCCACACCGTTCGAATTCACAAAACGGGTCTCGATGCTGTCCACGAAGATCTCGTAGGAGTTCAGATCCTGGTCCTGCGTCTCGCTGATCCCGTTCATCGTGGTGATGAAATCCTCCGCGATCCTGCGCACGTCCACGCTTGCCAGCTTCTCCTTCTCGGGAAGGGGCTTGTCATTCAGCGTGTAATACGGATTCTTCACGAGGGAAGCCTGGAACAGCAGATCCTTCAGGAGCTTGTCGACCTCGGCATGCGAAGCAGTCGCATGGATATCTCCGGTCGCCTTGCCCAGAAATTTTCCGTCCTCAATGGACTTGTACACGGATACACGAAACTCCGTCAGATCCTTCGCGCGGTTCTGATCGAGCTTATGTCTGATAAAATAAAATTCCCAGCCGGTGGTGCGGGTCTCCGTGATCTCGTACGCATCACATCCCAGCTCTTCCAGCTTCTTTCTGATATATTCCAGCATAGAAATGCTCTCCTTTCTGATTTAACCGAGACGTGCCTTCGTCTTGAGATACGGGCCGCCGTCCGCGACCTTGACCCACTCCTTGTGTCCCTTGCCGCAGCCGCCGTTTCCGAAGATGCAGCGATCCTTGCTGGCCATGGTGATGTTGCCGAGCAGATCGGGCACATAACCGGTCATAACCACGGGGGATACCACCTTGCCGGTCAGTTTGCCGTCCCGGATCTCATACCCTCTGGCAATGATGCACTGGATCCCCCAATGCTTGGGATCCTCCATACCGCTTTCCATGCCGTCGAGCAGATAACCATAGGAAACGGAAGCAAGCATATCCTCGAAGGTGTCCTCGCCGGAATCAAACACCGTGTTGGTCATGCGCGTATACACCTTATGGCTGAAATTCTCGCGCTTTCCGTTGCCAGTGGGCTGTGTGCCGAGGCGCAGCGCGCTTAAGGAATCACAGATGCCGGTGCGCAGGATTCCGTTCTCGATCTCGACGGTATCGCCCGCGAGCACGCCCTCATCGTCAAAGACATACGCGGTCACGCTGTCGTCGCACAGCGCCCCTTCGTGCATGGTCACCAGATCGGAGCCCACACGCTTGCCGATGTACTCGGCGCCCAGCGCTCTTCCCTTGACGAACATATCCATCTCCACGCCATGGCCGAACGCCTCGTGCGCGATCAGTCCGGTGACTTCGGGACCGGTGATGACTTCATACTCGCCGGGCTCGATTTTGCCGGAGGCGAGCGTATCTTCCATCATTTTGGGAAGCTTCTTCAGCTCCTCCCGCAGATTCTCCAGAATCTCGGGCCCGCAGCACCCGGATACGCCGGTGTAGATCGTCTTGATCTCGCCGGCTTCGCTGCGCGCGTAGGACGCGATGGACGCCTCGGTGTAGACATAGGACTGGCGCAGGAACCGGTTTTTGCTCAGGAACAGCTTGCTGATGTGCGTGGATGACCCGTTGACCAGTACATCCAGCGCACCCTTGATCGTCTTCATGCCCTCATCGGAGAGCTCCATGCCCAGCGCGATCAGGCGCTCCAGATCCGCTTCCTCGGGAAGCTGTTCGGTCTCTTTTTCCCTGAAAAGCTCCAGGGGCTCATCGGGGAGCTCCCCCGTCTCATAGATCGCCGTCCCGGTGGCCTTCAGGAGCTCCAGCTGCTGATCGAGCGTATTTTTCAGATGCTCCGCCAGGTGCTTTGCGCGCTGCGCGGTATCCTTACTCTCGCCGATGATCTCGGGCGTATTGAAGGCATATTCGCTGTAAAGTCCATCCTTGTACACGCGGATGACCGTTCCGCACTCTGTGGTCATGTTCGTGTTGCTGACAGCCTTCCTTCTCTGCCCCAGGTTCAGGGACAGCCCCTTCGAATCCGTCGACAGGATACTGATATAGTCGTAATACGGACGCAGCTCATCCAGCGTCTGCTGCAGCAGAGGCGTAAGCGCATCCAGATACGCGGAAAATGGTGCTTTCATATATTCCTCCTTAAAATGGTATTGCCGAGTGAATCACACGTCGCTATTTTACTCTATTTTGACAATAAAAGATACCACCCAGATGAAAATATTTTATCATCATCTGATGTGGTATCTTATCACTGTCTAACATTCCGGGAGGCTACCCCTTTTCCGTTCGTCCCTCACCAGTCGTATCGGCTCCCGTTTCCTTCCTTTACATGAAGTTCGTGATCATAATACTTCGAGGCGCTCCAGAGCGAAGTGTTGAAGTGGCGGATCCGGTAATAGAGATTTCCTTCCATATAGTCGGCCATTTCCTCATTGTGCTGCTTAAAATACCGGTCACTGAGCACGCCACCTGCCTCATGGATCACCGTCGCCGCGTCGAGACTCGTGTCATACACCAGGTAATTGTCCCGCTTGTCGAGGGACAGATTGTAGCGGGCGATCCATGCGTCCGGGTGCGAAAATGCGAAGGCCAGGTACCAGCAGGTGACGAAGATCACACAGAGACGGTACACCTTCGTGTGCTCCCGGAAAATACTCACCGTCAGCACGCTCATGCAATAAGCCAGCGCCACCAGCGCCCAGAGCACATAGATCCGCAGCCGCGTAAAGCCGTACGCCTGCACATAGAGGATCATCCGCATGCCGGCCGACGCGATCATGATATAGGTACAGAGACTGATGATCAAAAGCAAAATCTGCAACGCCTTGTTTTTCCCGAAAAATTTCTTGCAGAAGGAGACCAGGATCAGGTTCAGGATCACCACCGCAAGCAGCTGGTAGAACCCTTCATGCGCGTATTCCGCGTAAGTGTATCCGCCGGGCAGCTCCATGTGCCCCACGAGATAGACAAACTGGATCCCGCTGAAAAGCAGGTACACCACAGCGATCAGAGCATTGAAGGTAATGGCGATCACCGGCTCCCAGGAGGTCGTAATCTCTTTTACACGGAAATTCGTTTCCGCCGTACGACTCATCCAGATATAGATGCACAGGAACGCCGCGCAGAAAAAGAACAGAATCCCTACAAGATCGCCGAAAAAGTCAGGCAGGGACCAGCCGTAGATCATGCGTTCCAGGATCCGGGAAAACACGAGATCGGCGGACGCCAGCAGACTGATGATCACGGCCAGAAGCGGCACGGAGATCAAAAGACCGATCAGGATATACATGCCGGTGCTCTTCTTCCCACCTTTACCGGCAGCTTCCCTTTTGCTCCGGCGAAAGGCCGACCAGTCCAGAAAGGGCACCGCCAGATGGATCAGCGGAAGCACCCATGCATGCACCAGCGCGCCGAGCTGCGCCAGAAAGCTCTCATTTTCCGTTCCCGTATAGACACTGATCAGAAGCGACAGCGTAAGCAGCACCATCGCAGCCCAGTCAAAAAAGTGCAGGAAGGAATCCATCGTCGTAGCTCTCGACACCGCGAGCAGAAGGATCGCAGCCGCGTAAAACAGGTGCATGCCCTTCCGCGCAGCGTCCTCCGTCACTCTGCGGGCAGCGCCCGCTTCCTTCCGCTCCTTCCAGATCAGCCAAAGCGCACCGAGCGCGTAGATCGGATAGGTGATGCCGGTGCGGTTCTTGTAAAGGCACAACACGTAAAGCAGTGCAAAAATCAGTGCATATTTTCCCAGATGACGGAAGCTTTCCTCCCGCATTCTGCGCAAAACGGCCTGCTTATCTGCCTCGATCTGCGCCGCGATCGGTCCCGGTGCGGGCGCAACGCCCTGCGGGGTCGGGATCGGTCCTTCCTCTATACGGATGCTACCGGTCTGTTCATTTACCGAAACACCGGGGATCGGCATCTGCGATGTCCCTCCGTTCGGAATATCCTTAAATTCCATACTTTCTCCCTTTTCCTCCAAAACTCAGCTCTGATCTCCTCTCCGGTACTCCAGCAGATCGCCCGGCTGACAGTCAAGCGCGGCGCAGAGCTTTGCCAGCGTGCTGACCTTGATGGCCTTGGCCTTGCCGGTCTTGAGGACCGACATGTTGGCAAGCGTGATACCGACACGATCCGCAAGCTCCGACACGGACATTTTCCGCTTCGCAAGCATTACATCAATGTTAAAGATAATCCCGTCTTCCATGGCGTCCCTCCTATATCGTCAGATCGTTTTCATCCTGAAGCTGCGCTGCCTTCTCCACCAGATGGGACAGGGCTGCGGCCGCAACGGAGATCGCGACCCCCAGAAATACCACCAGCAGGGAAGCAAGCACCACACCGGGGTGACTCTTGTCCGCCAGCCACAATACGATATTTCCCACAAAGAAAAATCCGCTGTCGATCGCTGCCAGATGTGCGATCGTCTGTAGGTAACGCGCGTTATCCATGCAGAAGGACCGGTCTTTCCCGATATTTGTCGCGATCTTCCATCCGAAGATCAGGAACAGATAGCAGGGAATCGCCGTCAGAAGAAGAAATACCAGCCATGGTACATAATTGCCCGACAGCTCCGGATACATATCCACAAAGGACTGTCCCAGGCTCGGGATCACACCTCCATACAATAAAAGACCGCAAATTCCGAGTCCCGTCAAAACTATTTTGATCCACCTCGCAAGCTTTATCTGTGACATTGTCTCCAACCTCCCGGTTTTGTACTTTTCGTAAATCTGTTTTCCGTAAATCTGTCTGGATCTATTTTTTCCGTAAATCTGTCTTTCCGCAGCTCTGTGCCTTCCGTGGCCCGGCAAAAGGCAGGGGCGCGCCTCCCCGCCTGTGTGCAGGCCCGATGATCGGTACCTGGCTTGTTCTCAAACAAAGAGCCACCGCAGGATCCCTTCTCAGTGGATCCTACGGTGGCTATAATACTACCGTTATTATTGCATGTCAAGCGAAATTTATTGTTTTACGATAAATTATTTCTGTTCTGCGGATCATCCCTTGAAATCAATGTTGCCGCCCAGCGCCAGTTCCGCATCGGTGCGGACATTTCCGCTGAGGTTCTCATAGGACCAGGTCTGAACCTTACGGAGAAGCTCCTTGATGGAACCGCCTTCGAACATCACATATTCCTTCGGTGCCTCCACCGCCTCTTCCTCTTCGCCTTCGACCCTGCCCTTCCCGGGCTCCTTTTCAAGCGCTTCCGCACGCTGCGCCTTCCGCGCTTCCCGCGCTTCGGTCAGGCGCTCTTCCCTTGCTTCCTTCGCGGCATCCTTGCGCTCTTTGGCCTTCTGCTCTCTCTTCTCGGCCACTTTGCGCTCTATGCGCTCTTTTTGCAGGTCGGCGGATTTTTCCAGCGTGGCAAAGAACTTGGCATTGCCGTTCTCATCCACACTCATACCGACATTTTTCACTGCGGCGCCGCTGCTTGCCAGGCTGTTCTTGGCCTCGGTGATCTTGGCCTGGGACATGGCGATAATGCCCTCATATTTCTTGCGATAGGCTTCATCGTTTGCCATCCGCTCGATTTTTTCCTCATCGATCAGCACGACCATCTTTTGGGCATTCCCATAGGAAGCCGCATTCTGTGCAGCCATCTTCTTCATGTCCTTGCTGACCAGGATAAAATCGAGGTTATGGAATTTTTCCTTCAGGCTGTTGTAATACTCTTTCGCCTTATCGGAGAGCTTCACTTCCCCGACGGTAAAGCCGTATTCGCCTTTTTGCGGAATGAGGGAACTTGCGGCATCGAGTGGCTTCCAGGCTTTTACTTCCGGTTTGGAAGCTGCCGCCTTTTCGGCCGTCGCCGCATCGACCCGATCGGGTCCTCTGACCGTCGCAGAGTGCTCACTCTCCTGTGCTTTCTCCGCGGACAGCCAGGATTGATTGGTCTGCTGATACGCAGACGCTGCGCGTAATCCTACTGTCATATTTCTACCTCCTTGTAGATGTTTGCGAAATCCGTTTCCTGTATCTTGAGACAGAGAGAGTTATCTCAATTGCTATATCGGAGAGCGGCCTGAAGATCTTTAGTGCTTTCCGGCAAAAAATTTATGATTTTTTTCGAGGTGCGCTCTTTTCTTATGAATTCGGGCGAATTATAATGATACTGTTCTGTGCATTTTATCACATATAATTTTACGAAAGGGGTTCTTATGGGTTTTTATATAGCCTCGTTTCTGTCCGCTCTTGTGTATTTTGTGCTGATGGATCTGTCCAAAAATAAATTTGCCGGCTGGCTGATCGCCGCCGGTCTGTACCTGATTCTGATCTCTGCCCGGATCCTGCTCCGGAAAAAGGAGCACTGGACGGTGAAGCAGGCGCTTCCGGTCTGGGCCGTGTTCATCCTTTTGCTGCTTCTGAATCTGAAGCTCACGGAACCGACCGAGGCGCTCGTCCCGGCCGTGGCGGTCCGTCATCCGCAGGTAACCGAGGTCGTCACGCTGGAACAGGGACAGCTGACCGGTGTCTACAACGCGGACAAAACCGTCAAAGTCTATGCCGGGATCCCCTACGCGAAGCCCCCGGTCGGAGACCTTCGCTGGAAGGAACCGCAGGCGCCGGAGCCCTGGGAAGGAGTGCGCTCCTGTGATCATTTTGCACCGGAGGCCTATCAGTCCGAGGAAGCTGCGCCCCTCATGGACAGCCTCTACCACCTGCTCGGCTACCATGACTATCGGTGGCTGGATTTTTCGGACAATTACCGGATCAAAATGAGCGAGGACTGCCTGTATCTGAATGTCTACGCCCCCGCATCGGCCAAGGCCGGCGATCAGCTCCCCGTGCTCGTCTATATCCACGGCGGCAGCCTTACAAGCGGACAGCCCTGGTATACGGAATACCGCGGAGAGGACATGGCACGCCAGGACATCGTAGTGGTCAACATCGCCTACCGCGTGAATATCTTCGGTTATCTCGCCCTCGAAGAGCTCGCATCCGAGTCCCCGAACGGCACGACCGGCAATTACGGCCTCCTCGACCAGGTGCAGAGTCTGCGCTGGATCCGGGACAATATCGCCGCCTTCGGAGGAGATCCGGACCAGGTGACCATCTGCGGCGAATCGGCCGGGTCCTCGAGCATCAATGCGCTCTGCGTATCACCGCTCTCCGAAGGACTTTTCCGCAGGGCGATCGCGGAGAGCAGCTCCGTGCTGGCTTACCGGCCCTACCATACCTTCCGCTCCTATGACGAGGCGCTCGAAACCGGACGAAAGATCCTTAAGGACCTCGGTGCCTCCTCCTTGGAGGACCTCCGCTCCATGCCTGCTGAGCAGGTTTTTGCCACCAAATACCAGAATTCCGCCATGACCGTGGACGGCTACGCGATCGCCGAGCAGCCCTATCTGACCTACGAAAAGGGTGAAAACCATGAAGAGGCCCTTCTGAACGGCTTCAATGCGCACGAGGCGGATGTCTTTCTGATGGATACCAAAGCCACTGCGGAAAACTACACGGAGCTGATGCGTCCGATCCTCGGAAGCTACGCGGAGGAAGCCGCCAGGCAGATCCCGGCAGGCAGCGTAGCGCAGTACCGGCCGTTCATCATCGATGCCGGCGGCGAAGCCAAAGGCGCGCTCAATGAGGTCTACAGCGCCGCCTGGTTTACCTACAGCCACTATCTCTGGACCAGATACCTGCTGGAGCAGGGGCGCCCGGTTTACGAATACTACTTTACCAGGTCCAACTCCTCCCTTGGCTGCATTCATGCGGGAGAGATGCCCTATGTCTTCGGCAATCTCTGGCGTCATCCCGGCGTCTACGCGCCGGAGGATTACAATCTCTCAGCCAAAATGCAGACTTACTGGGTGAATTTTGCAAAATACGGCGATCCGAACGGAGCACCCGGGTCATACACCGAAGGCTCGGACAATGCTTGCGGTGTAAGCACCGCAGTCCTGGGCGCACACCGGCAGATGAAGGATGCGGACTCCATTCTTCCCTATTGGCCCCGGGCCACCGGCGGCACGGATGTCTTCGAGCTCGGCGACCGGATCGGTGTCACGCAGGACCCTTATCTGGCCATCTATCAGCTTCTTGACCGGTACCAGGCGGATCTCAGGGCACAGGCCCCGGACCGGGAATAAAGGATCGTCCCTTTCCATACAGCAAAAATCCCGTGGGCATTAGCTCGCGGGATTTTTACATAGGGGGGGGATGTAAGCGACCTGCACACAGCACAGGCCGGAGGTACTTATTTCCTGAGCAGTGCTTCGATCTGCTCTGTCAGGTCTTCGGGTTTGTCCGTCGGGGCAAAGCGCTCGACCACATTTCCCTCGCGGTCGATCAGGAACTTGGCAAAATTCCAGGGGATCCGTCCGGGCTTCTGACTCTTCAGCCAGGTGTAAAGCGGTGCTTCTTCCCGTCCGTTCACCTTGATCTTCCGGAAGCGGGGGAACTTGGTATCATACCGGAGCTTACAGAAGGAATCGATCTTCTCATCATCTCCCGGCGCCTGAAAAGCGAACTGATTGCAGGGGAAATCCAGAATGACAAACCCCTGGTCCTTATAAGCGTCGTAGAGCTTTTCCAGGCCCTCATACTGCGGGGTAAATCCGCACTTCGTCGCCGTATTGACCACCAGAAGCACTTTTCCTTCATAGTCCTTCAGCGATACTTGCGCGCCATCATTCGCTTCTACCGTAAAATCATAGATTTTCATGAAATCCATCCTTTCTGATCTGTTATCCACGTTGTTGTATTTTATAACATTATGTTTTATACAATGTATATAGCGCATCTTGCTCTCCTTGTCAAGAAAAAATATTTCCTTTTCCGCTACAGGAGGTACGCGCAAAAAGACCACCCTCCGCCTGCCGTCCCCGGCCCTCGGAAAGTGGTCCTATTATTTCAACAAAATCCTCAATTATGACAATTTCAATATCTAGTGGTGTGCATATAATCCTGCAACAAAATCTAGGCGCTATCCGTTGAAAACAGGGACATTTCAAGGATGCAGGGTATTTTTTCTCCTGCAGGAGCCCCAATTATACCATTTTTTGCAAGATTTCCTTCAATATCAATTCTCCCCTTTGCTCAGGTAGAGATCGGAATACATATCCAGCCGTGCCACCGTCTCCGATGCGTCCATTCCGTATGCTTTGCAGCATTTATGGGACACCACGGAATGCTCCTTCTGCGCTTCATCGGTACCGACACTCATACGCATGGCTCCGATCCCGACCTCGCGGTCCAGATGCGCCATCACTTCTTCCAGCAAAGCCTCGTCCGGATGGTCCATACTTTTCTCCTTACAGATCCAGATCAGCGATTACAGACTTCAATGCTTCCGCGGATTTCTTCAGGTTCTCCTGCTCCTCCTCATTGAGAGCGATGGGAACCTGCGTCTCCACGCCATGCTCTCCCACCACGGCCGGCATACTCAGAGATACCCCATCTATGCCATAGACCCCGTGCTGAATGGTGGATACCGGCAAAATCGACTTCTCGTCGCGAATGATCGCCTGACAGATCCGACGCACACTCATCGCGATCCCGTAATAGGTCGCCTGCTTCTTCTCGATGATCTCATAGGCACTGTTCTTCACATTCTCCGCGATGCGGTCCATGGAAGCCTCATGTTCATAATAGCCGCGAAGCTCGCAGAACTTGCTGAGCGGCACACCCGATACATTGACCCCGGACCAGGCGACGATCTCGCTGTCTCCGTGCTCACCGATCACAAACGCGTGAACGCTTCTGCTGTCCACACCCAGGTGCTCACCGAGCAGATATTTCAGTCTCGCGGAATCCAGCACCGTACCCGAACCGAAGACACGATGCTCCGGGAAGCCCGAAATCTTCGTAGCCACATAGGTCAGAATATCCACCGGATTGGCTACGATCAGCAGGATCCCCTGAAAATCACGCTTCGTCAGTTCGGGGATAATGCTCTTGAAGATCGCGGTATTCTTCTTCACCAGATCCAGTCTGGTCTCACCCGGCTTCTGATTGGCGCCGGCGCTGATGACGACGATCGCGGCATCCGTGATATCATCATAGGTTCCGGCATAAATGTCCATCGGCTGGGCAAAAGGAAGTCCGTGCGCAATATCCAGCGCCTCCCCTTCTGCCTTCGCCACATTCGCGTCGATGAGCACCATCTCGGAAAACAGTCCGCTCTCCATCAGTGCAAAAGCGGAAGCAGATCCGACGAATCCACAACCGATCATCGCTACTTTACGACTGTTCACTGTAACCATACGCATACCTCCTCTGCATCTGTTTCTTCTGTTGCCGCCACATATTATTACAACCGTTATTGTTTGAGAAAAGCATCAATGGGCCGCACGCCCGCCGCCATTTTCTTGAGCTGTGCCAGATTGCCCTGCATATATTTTTCCAGGTCTGCCACTTCCGCTTCCGTAAATCCCTTCGAGGACAGGATCTTACAATCCGGAATCTTTCCTTCCGCCAGGCGCTCTCCGTCCGAGAACTGTACAAATGCATACTTCTCCCCATCCTTGGAAAAAGGCTGCGTCACCTGCATGGTGAGATCTTCCCTCCCCATATGCGCCCTCCTTTCCGGCGGATGCCCGGTTTTCCCACAAACCGCGACCATCAATCGCCCTGTGTATTTCCAACGACCGTATAGATCACGTGCTCATGCGGCTTCGGGGTGACCCCCTTTCGCTCGAACAGTTCCGAAACCGTCAGGAACTCATAGTCCTGCTTCAAAAGCTCGGGAATGATCGTCTTCAGCGCTTCCACGGTCCGGTAATTCTCCGCGCTGTCATGAAGAAGTACCATCATGCCGTCCTTCATATTTCCAAGGGTCAGATCGATCCTCTTCTGTACGGAAGTCTCCGGGATCCAGTCCTCACATCCCTGCCCACAGATAAAGATCTTATCGACGGTATCATAGACCAGATCACTTACAGCGATGTAAGGCGGGCGAAAAAAGCGTGTCGTCTCACCGGTAATCTCCCGGATCCGATCATCCGTCTTACGGATCTCTTCTTCCATCTGATCCTTCGAAAGATTCGGCATCGAGGGATGCGTAAAGGAATGATTGCAGATATCGCAGCCCATATCCCGCGCACGCTCTGCCACCCGGACCGCCTCTCCCCGGATATTTTCACCGATCAGAAAGAAGCTGCCACGGATCCCATACTGTTCCAGAAGATCCAGAACGAGCGGAGTCACGGTCGTATTCGGGCCATCATCAAATGTAAGTGCAACGGTTTTTTTACTCATGTTCTGTTTGAAACCCCTTCGTCAAAGCGCCCATTCCATAACGCCCGTTTGCATTGTCCAGCATTTCCTGCAGCTTGCGGGTTTTCTCTTCATTTTGTGCGGATTCTTTCTGTTTCTCCGCTTCCTCCAGCCATTGAAACAGATCCATCTGTTCAAAAGGCGAATCCTCCAGCTTGCCCGCACCGACTCCGATCAGACGGATCCCGTCCTCCCTGGCCAGCAGTCCGCCATCCTCCAGCGCCCGGTATCCGGATTTTTCCCGGATCAAAGCTCCGCCGTTATCCGGTGTCTGCTTCCCGCGTTTCTCCCGCGTCAGAGGGGCGGCCTCCTCTCCGAACAGAAGGCCTCGCATCAGACGATCCGCCGTCTGGAAGATCACATCTTCCCGGTTGGTTGCATCCCGCAACGTCGTCTGCCTGGTATGCCTGTGAAATCCCGCGGTTTTGACCGTGACCACGATGGTATAGGCTCTCACATTGTCTCTCTGCAGACGCCGGGACACGCTCTCCGCCAGGCGATGCAACAGCTCGATCCCGAGTGTCTGGTAGTTCAGCGCCGTGACATCCTCGGAGGTCGTAATCTCATTGGAATAGCTTTTGGCTGCTTCCTGCTCGTCACTGACCACATCACTGCCGTACCCGTTCGCCGCGGCGTGAATGTATTCACCGCCCTTCTCTCCCAGAATCCTCCGCAACATGACCAGATCCGCTTTCGCCGCTTCTCCGATGGTGCGTATTCCCAGATCGTTCAGGCGTGCAGCCGTCTTCGCCCCGCATCCGTACAGATCCCCGACCGGGAGCGGCCACATTTTCTCCGGAATCTCCTGCGGGTACAGCGTATGGATCCGATCTGGCTTCCGAAAATCACTGGCCATCTTGGCCAACAGCTTGTTGCAGGATATGCCGACATTTACCGTAAATCCCAGCGTATCCCGGATCTCATCCTTGATCACCCGGGCCGCGCAGACCGGGAAGGGCTCTCCGGCTGCGATCTCCTCCGCAAAAAGTGCCTCCGTCCCCGTCATGTCCAGATAGGCCTCGTCTATGGAGGCGGGTTCCACCACCACAGCATATTTCCTCAGAATGTCCATAAAGGCATGGGAAAATCTGCGATACGTCGCAAAATCCCCACGCACCAGGATCAGATCCGGGCACTTCTGAAGCGCCTTCACCACCGGCTCTCCCGTTTTGATCCCGTATTGCTTGGCGGGAATCGAACGGGCGGTAATGATGCCGTGCCGCGTTTTGATATCTCCGCCGACCGCGGAAGGAACCGTGCGCAGATCCAGCGCATTCGGATCCTCTTCCAGCGCCTTGACGGCAGACCATGAGAGGAAGGCAGAATTGACATCAATATGAAAGATCACTCTCTCTCCCATGTTTTCACCCGGAAATCAGTTTCCGACCCTATACTTCTCAGTTCTGGTAAGGATTTGACGAATCGTTGCCCTGCTGAGACTGATTGCCCTGCTGGTACGGATTGCCCTGTTGCGACGGATTTCCCTGAGGTCCGTAGACGTTCTGGGAATCCTGTCCGTAAGGCTGACCATTGGACGGATCATAGGATTGCCCATAGGGCTGGCCGTAAGACTGGCTGTAGGACTGACCATAAGGTTGGCCATAGGACTGCCCGTAGCCGTCGGAACCGTCGCCAATATAACGGATGTTATCCGATGCACCCATGATCATGAAAAAGACGCCGGACAGGAAAATCAGCCCTACCACCCATCCACCGTTCAGGCCAAAGCTTTTGGTCAGTCCGATGTAAATGAAAATTCGGATGACGAAGGCTGCAATGGAAGCGACAGCCAGCGTAATAAACGACAGAACAATGCCGAAGGAGGACCCTGTCAGGATACTGTCAGCATCAAAAGTCATGGCTGTGCCGATAATGGATAAGAAAAAAGTAAAAAACGAAATAAAGAAAATGATGGAGCTGACGAAGGTCACCAGCTGACAGATCAGATACGGCCAGAACAGATTCTTTCTCCGGGCTACCCGGCACATCACATAGTCCCGGTAAAAAGGGATGATGGCTGCCCAGCCATGGTCGGATGCCTTGTTGAAAACCATCCACATACCGATGATCGCCAGAACCGACATGATGAAACTGATGATATTTCCGACGCTGCTGAACGCTGCAGATCCCTGGCTGTAGGCCTGCAATTGATTCATAATATCCTGTGTACTGCTGTTCATACTTTCCCTCCTTGAAACTCCCTGTTACGGATCGACCGGGCCTGAGCCTTCCGCCCCGGCGTCCCCTGCGCTCCGAATAGCCTCTGAGCCGAAACCGGTTTACAGGCCCAGATATGCGTCAATTCCGTTGGCAATTCCCTGAACCATCTTCTGCTGATAATCCGCGCTGGCCATCCGTTCATCCTCGGACGGATTGGTCATAAATCCCATCTCCAGAATGGTGACGGGAACATTGCACCAGTTGATGCCGCTCATGGTGTCCGTCTCCCAGACTTTCCGCTTCTTGCAGCCGGTCGCTTCCGCAAAGCTGTCCAGCACATGGTCCGAAAGAGACCTGCTCTGTTCATAAAGCGATCCGTTATATGGATTTGACGGAGTCTGACAGATGGTCATGGCTCCCTGTGCTTCCGAATTGTCCGAGCCGTCCGCATGAATGCGGATAAAGGCATGCGCCCCTGCATCGTTGGCGATCGCCGCCCGTTCACTGTTACTGATATTGACATCATTGGTCTCCCGCACCATCACCACCTGATAGCCGCGGTTCACCAGCTCATCGCGCAGCTGCAGCGCCACTGCCAGCGTCAGCTCATATTCCGCCAGTCCCGTGGAAACGCCTCTGGTTCCGCCGGATACTTTTGCTTTGGACTCAGAGGCCCCCGGCCCGATCGGTTCCTTCTCGCTGTTGCCTTTCGCCTGATGACCGGCATCGATCGCTACGATATACCCGTTCGGCCCGCTTCCGGTATTTCCTCCATCCGCGCCGTCCCCACTGCCCGGGGAAGATCCCTCTCCCGTGTCGCCTTGCCCGGTTCCTTCCGCTCCGCCTGCAGGCTCCCCGGACGCATCCGGTGTCCCGGAAGAAGCACCGTCCTCCGTACCCGTTCCATTCTCCGGATCGGTGGTATCCCCCGATTCGGGGATCGGTTCCTCTGAGGACGCCTCCCCGGAAATCTCCTCATCCGCTCCCGGATCGGAAGGACTCAGAACTCCTTCCTGTTCGTCCCGGGCACTGTTCGCTGCGGACGCAGCCGGATCCTCTGCTTCCTGTCCGGAAGGATCCGCTTCGCCGGTGCCGGCTTCCATGCTGATCGGCTGCGCCATCTCCTGCAGACTGACCGGCTCTGCCGTTTCCTGTTTTCCACCGCAGCCGGCCAGAAAAACGCATATGGTAACACTTGCTATTAATTTGATGATACGATCTTTTTTCACTTCATGCCTCTGGTCTAATACTGTTCCGATCGAAAGAAAGCGCTTATTGAAGCCCACCCTGCTTCAGGATCTCAACCATCTCCAGATCCTCGGCCGTGACTCTCATGTTTGCCGTGACCGGCTCTGCGCCGGGCTTGGTGATCGTCATTTCGATCACGGATCCTTCCGGAACGCCGCTCATCACCTCCCGCTGCAAAAAAGCCAGCACCTTCGGGTGATTCCGTTCAAATTTGTTCTTCATTTCCATGATCTTCATGATCGATCCGGGATTCATGTTCTGCTCCTTTTGTGCTTTTCGCCCTGCTTTTATTTTTTCTTCTTCCGGTCATTCTGATGGGCCAGCATATAACCGATGGTTCCGGGTGCATACTTTTCACGACCGTCGTCGCCCCTCTGCCCTGCGGAACGCGTCTCGCCTCTGCCCGGTTTGCCGCCCTGTGCCCGGTGATCCGCATTTGCGCCGGGCGTACGATCCCTATGCTCGGAATCTCTGCGATCTGCATGCCGTCTGCCGTCATTTTTGCCATGCTGCGCGCCCTGCGCACCGCCTGCCGGCTTTCCGGAAGCTCCGGCCACCTTCTTCTCTCCCGCATCGTCCAGGCGCATGGTAAGTGAAATGCGCTCCTTTTCCAGATCCACGGCCAGCACCTTCACCTCTACGATATCTCCCACCGACACCGCTTCCAGAGGATGCTTGATATACCGATCCGTAATCTGCGATACATGCACCAGGCCGTCCTGATGGACACCGATATCTACAAATGCGCCGAAATCAATGACATTCCGCACGGTCCCCTTCAGGATCATGCCGGGCTTCAGATCTTTCATGTCCAGGACATCCGAGCGAAGCACGGGCTTGGGCATATCCTCACGAGGGTCACGCCCGGGCTTCTCCAGTTCATGGAGAATATCTACCAGGGTCAGCTCGCCGACACCGACTTCCTGCGCCAGAGCAGCCGCGTCACCCATGGAGTGCTCAAATCCGGTAATGGCCTTTTCATCGTTGAATTCGCAGCCGATGATTTCGAGAAGCTTATGCGCGGCATCGTAGGATTCGGGATGTACGCCGGTATTGTCCAACGGCTCCTTGCCGTCCCGGATCCGAAGGAATCCGGCACACTGTTCAAACGCTTTGGGCCCAAGCTTCGGGACTTTTTTCAGCTGGACGCGGCTGGTGAATTTGCCGTTCGCTTCACGGTATTCCACGATATTTTTCGCGATCACGGCGCTGATGCCGGAAATGTATTTCAGGAGTGCAGCCGATGCAGTGTTCAGATCCACACCCACCTTGTTCACGGAATCTTCCACGACGCCGCCCAGTGCCTCGCTGAGCTTCTTCTGGTCCATGTCGTGCTGATACTGACCGACACCGATCGATTGAGGATCGATCTTCACCAGCTCCGCCAGCGGATCCTGCAGTCTGCGGGCGATGGACGTCGCACTTCTCTGTCCGACGTCAAAGTTCGGGAACTCCTCCGTGGCCAGCGCGCTTGCGGAATAGACCGATGCCCCCGCCTCGTTGGTGATCACATACTGCACATGCGCCTCCGGGATCTCATGAAGAAGATCCACGATCACCTGCTCCGACTCTCTCGAAGCAGTGCCGTTTCCGACCGAGATCAGCGTGATATGATATTTCTGGATAAGCTGCTTGAGGATCTTTTTGGATTCTTCGACCTTTTTCTGGGGCTCGGTCGGATAAATAACAACCGTATCTAATACTTTTCCGGTGGGATCGACCACGGCCAGTTTGCAGCCGGTACGGAATGCGGGATCCCAGCCGAGAACCGTCTGTCCGGCGATGGGAGGCTGCATCAGAAGCTGATGCAGATTCTTGCCGAAGACATCGATGGCTCCGTCTTCCGCTTTCTCCGTCAGGGCGGAGCGGATCTCCCGCTCGATGGCAGGTGCGATCAGGCGGTCATAGCTGTCTGCGATCGCCTCCTTCAGAGCCGGCGTGGTATACTCGTTGTCCGAAGTGATGATCTTGTTCTCCAGAAGCTCCAGGATGCGCTCCTCCGGTGCTGCCACCTTCACGGTCAGAATCTTCTCCTTTTCGCCTCGGTTCAGCGCCAGCACACGGTGCCCGGCCACCTTTTTGACCGGCTCCTCGTAAGCATAATAATTCTCATAAACCGACTTTTCCTTCTCGTCCTTGGCCGTGGATACGATCTTTCCTTCCGATTCGGTCAGGCTGCGGATAAAGGTGCGATTATCCGGATCATCGGAAAACCGCTCCGCCAGAATATCCTTTGCTCCCGCGATGGCGGCCGCCGTGTCGATGACCTGCTTCTCCTCCGCCTTTACCTTGTCTTCTTTGCTGTCGGAAGCCGGTTCTATAACGCCTGTTACATATTTCTCCGCCTCTTTTTCCAGGGGCTCGGTCGCATTCTGCGCCAGGATATATTCCGCCAGCGGTTCCAGCCCTCTTGCCTTTGCCGCCGTCGCACGCGTCTTTTTCTTCTGCTTGTAGGGACGATACAGATCCTCCAGGGTCACCAGCTTTTCGGCCGCCTCGATTTTGGCCTTCAACTCGTCCGTGAGCTTTCCCTGCTCGTCGATCGCCGCCAGGATACTGGTCTTTTTCTCTTCCAGATTGCGCAGATAGGTCAGTCTTTCGTTCAGATTGCGAAGCTGCTCATCGTTGAGTGCACCGGTTGCCTCCTTGCGGTATCGCGCGATAAACGGGATGGTATTCCCCTCGTCGATCAGCTGAATGGCTGCATCCACCTGGCTCTTTTTCACTTCCAGTTCCTGTGCGATTTTTAAACTGATGTCCACTGCTAAACCCTCACTTTTTGTTTAAATTACTATTGCTATTTTATATGCACGCCAATGCCTGCATAAAAAAGGGCCATGCGTTTCCACATGGCCCTCCGCAATCCTATTTATTTTACAATTTATGGGGCTAAAGTGCAACTGTTCCGGCTTCTCTTCCCGCCTTTTCCGAGTCTCCCGGTCAGACTTCGTCGATAGACTGTCTGTTCTTGATCTTTTCCCTCAGATTCTCAGCTTTCTTCAGGACATCCGCCCTTCCCAGCAGACCGGGATACTTCTGCTCCAATGCAAAGTCGATCAGTTCACGCACGATTTCCGAATGCGTGCGATCCTCCAAAAAGCCGACCGTCTTGATCGCCGCCATTTCCTCGTAGGTGTAGTAGTAGGTCTGACGGCAGATTTCTTCGGTATCTCCGGTCGGTGTAGCCGCTTTTCTTCCGCGCTTTTTGGGGGCCGGCTGCGGCTGAATCGGCGGCACGATCTGGGCTGCACGTGACTCCGGAATCGGTCGGATCGGTGTAGCTACCGGTCTGGGCAGTTCTTCCGGGATCTGCTCTGCGACCTTGATTTCTTCTTCCGAATCATTCATGACCGGAGCATTCATGACAGGAGTGGCCACTTCCGGAGCTGGTGCAGTTATGTGTTCGCTCTGTTCTGCGACCGTTACCTTCTCCTCTTCCGGATCTTTTTTTACTTCCGGCTCTTTTTCCGGAGCCTTTTTCACGTCTTCTGCCTTCACTTCCGGGGCCAGATTCTTTACCCCGGTTTTCTGAAGCCCTGCAAAAATATCCGGCTTGGATCCTTTCTTGGTTGCTGCCATTTTACCCCTCCTCTAACAGTTCCTTGATCACATCCACATAATCGAGTGCCCCGGTGCAGCTGGAATCCTTGTCATACAAGGACACATCCTCTGCCTGCGCCACCTTGATCGTCTGGCATATGCGAACAGGTGTCTTAAATACCTTAAATCCTACCTGCTCTCCTACCTTGGGAAGCTGCGCCCACATGTCCTTGTCAAGCGCATTTCTTTTGTCGTAGGCCGTCATCAGTACCCCGTAGATCTTCAGGTCCTCATTTTCCGTTTCGACCACTTCATTGATGGATTTGATCAGCTGTGACAATCCATCGATCGCGTATTTCTCCGCTTTGATCGGAATGATCACTCCGTCTGCCGCCACCAGCGCATTCAACATGTATATGCCCAGATTAGGAGGCGTGTCATAGATCACAAAATCATACTTGTCCTGCACCTTCTTGATATTCCTTTTTATAATGGAATATGCACCGGGCTTGCTCATGAATTTGCTTTCTTCCCCGGAAAGAAGCGGATCTCCGGCCAGCACATCCCCGATATCCGTATGCTGGATCGCGTCTTCGATGGACACCTCACCGGTCATTACATCATAAAGCGTATTGGCCCCTTCGATCTGCGCATGAAAACTGTTGGTAGAATTGCACTGCGGATCGAGGTCCACGAACAGTACATCATATCCGCATCGTTTCAGTGCATCTGCGATATTGATGGCGGTCGTGCTCTTGCCTACACCGCCCTTCTGATTCGCTATAGCGATTTTCTTTGCAGCCATTTCAATTCTCCTTATCTCATCGTATTATAATTAGGAATGAATCTTTGTGTCAATTTAATTATTTGCATGTTCATCATTATGCTTTTAAGCAATTTTGTAATTCAACATTTATAATTCTTTACAATCTTATTTTCATGATTTCTTGTTTTTATGTTTCCTTCTCTTTATATTTGTTTTCGTGTTTGATTGTTTGTATTCTTTGCTTTATGATGTTTTGTGTTCTTTCTTTTTTATCTCTTTGTTTATTTGTAAATATGTTGATTTGATTTTATGCAGTTTTGTAATGCAGAATGATTCCGGTTGTTTAGGTTTTGCTTGTTATATATATTCATGTAAACATGTAATTATTGTATATTATTATCGTAGATCCTTGGCCATTGTTGATATGGTATATCTGGCAAATATATCGTTCTCATAAATAATAACACCGCATTTTCCCTTGAGTTCTTCTCACTTTTTTATTGTAAATATGTTTACATGTTCATTTTATTATTATATTACTAGGACATTCTTCGCGTCAATTCATGATCATAAATTATCTTATATCGAACGCATATGCATGGCGCTGCAGACTGTTGAATAGTTGTCCGTGCGAACGTATGCAATTATATATGTTTGTTGCTTTGTTTACATATAATTAGGTTGTTTTATTTGTAAACTTTTTGATATACATATCACTATACGTGAAAGATTACCTAAAATCAAGAAATCAAATAATCAAACATTCAAAATGACTTAAAGATATATAAGTACATTTATGAACATTCATAATTTCAAATATACAAATCATTAAAAGTGTGGTATGATATAAAAGTAGAAATACTTACATATCTAATGATCTACAATTACACGGGGCTATTCTTTCCGGACGCGCTTGTAACCAGGGAAGTCAAACAACCTGTCAGCCGATCCGAAGGCCAACAACCGCAAGAGAGAGCTCCGATCCGGGCTATAACGGCTCTGGAATCACTTAGAAAGGCCCGAAAAAGCCCAAAAATACGCGATTTCTGAGCATATTAAGCCCTCAGAGCCATTTTCAGGAGGTTCTATAGGGAAATCTATCGTCTGGAATGCGTAAAAACGCAATCAGAGCAGCTTCAAAAAAGCGGGAAAAATAGTATATACATAATTATATACATGTAAACAAATAAACAATTAAAAAGATTTAAATGTATAAAAACATGTACTTACTATTTTATAAGGAATAAAATTCCAAAAGCATCTATACTCAAACCTAATAATTGAATAAATAGCACTGCATATCAAGGAAAACAGACCAGAAAACATTGACTGACCTGGATAAGGACTAATTCCAAATTCCATAATGGAAAGAATTTAATCTACAATTCAAACAAATTATGTCACCTATCAGAAGTGTCATAAAACAGACAGTCATAATTACAGCAGTTATAAATCTTAAAAATCTATAAACTAACACAGATGTCGCTGTCATAAGCAAAAGGAGATGGGCGCTATTTAAACAACATTTTCCTTGAAGTTAATTTATTTAAAATAACAAACCATTTTGTTTATTTATTTGAGAACCCCGAAAGTCCTGGAGAATCCTGCATTCTTCGGGACTTTTTCTGTACAAAACGATAGCAAGAACCGAACAGATCGGTAGAAAGAAGTGAACAAGACTGTAGCAAGAACTGTACAAAACAGGGGTGTTTCTGCATAAGAACCGGTGTACAAAACAGGAACAAGAAATGTACAAAAAAGAGAAAAAGATGTACAAAAACGGAGAAAGAACCGTACAAAAAAGGATATAAGGATGGTTTGGAAGCAGCAGCCCAAAGCTTTCCGGTATTGTGGGGAAATGGTTGCCACGCGAAAGCACGAAGGCTTGTGGGGAAAAGCTGGTGGGCGAGAGAACGATGACTTCCGGAGAAACGTTCTTCCTTCGAAAGAACACGGGGTTATGGGGAAAACATATGGCTGAAAAAGGCACAAAACCGAGGGGATTGGGGAACTTCCGTACAAAAAGGAGTGGACGAAAAAAGCCCCTGTTTTGCGGGGTTTAAGGAGGGGAAAAGGAGAGAAGTTCTGTACAAAACGGTAGCGAAAAATCGAAGGAACCAGAAAGTTCCGTACAAAAAGGAGAGATAACAGAGAGACAACAGGAGGATTACAGGAAGATCTGTACAAAAAGGAGAACTAAGGAAAGCAAAGTCCTGGAGGGAAAAAGCACAAAACAGAAGAAGAAAGGTACAAAAAGGGAGAGGATGCGTACAAAAGTGTGGTAAGATAAGTACCAAAGGGCGCAAAAAACGTACAAAAGAATGGTAAGGTAAGTACGAAAAGGCGCTGGATGTGTACAAAAAAGAAGAAGGAACGTACAAAAGAGCCTTCGTTCTGTACAATAAAGTGGGAACTTAAGTACAAAAAGGCTTGTCATGCCGTACAAAAAGGCGTATATTACAAAAGAAAGATGGGAGAGTATATGGCAGCGCAATTACCGGAAAATGATATCAATTACATCAAGAGTAATGTTCTGATTGCCTCAAAATATAAAGGGACACTCCTGGAGAATAAAATCCTTGCCTATGCATTGTCCCAGGTGAAGGAAAGAGACATCGGGGATCAGGATGTGGAATACACCTTTACCGCAGCGGAGCTTCGGAATGTGACCGGCTCCACCAGCGGTTCCTTTTACACGAAGCTGACACCGGTGGCCAAAGCTCTGGTGGGACGTGTCATCGGATATGAGGATCCGGAGAAAAAGGAATTTGAATATATTCCCCTGATCCAGAAGGCCACCTATGTGGACGGAGAGTTCACCATTACCTTCAACCGGGAGCTGAAGAAATATATCTCGGATATCAATACGAATTATACCAGACTGAATCTTCAGACCATGATGAATTTCCGTTCGGATTACAGTTTTCGGCTTTATGAGCTCCTGAAGCGGCACTGCTATCATCCGAAGGGGAGTCCGTACACCAGTGATATATATACCATCACCTATGGGATTTCCGAGCTGAAATTTATCATCGGTGTCGTAGATGCCAACGATCCGGCAGCCAAAAACTATCTGAGTAAAATCCACAATCCGACCAATAAAGACTACAATGAAGCGATCCTGAAGGCGAAAAGGGATACCTCCTACGATGACTGGACGGCCTTGCGGAGACGTGTCATTGATCCCGCAGTGAAGGAGATCTGCGAGAAGACGGAAGTTTTTGTACAATATGAGACCAAGAGAAGCGGAAGAGGAGGCAAGATCGACGCCATCACGTTTACCATGCAGATCCTCCAGCCGGCCAAGGCTACCAAAGACAAGAAGGATCTGACCGAGGAACAAAAGGGCGAGGTGATCGATGTCATTCTGGAACTTCTCACGGAAAGCGGACTTCCGATCCGGCTGAAGGACGCCACAAAGCTGGCCGAGCGTGGAAAATACGACCTCTACCTGATCCGGAAGGCTTTTATGATCTATCAGGCTGCCGGCGGTAAGATCGAAGACCCGATCGCTTACCTGATAGCTGCGATCGATCGGAATTTTGTTCCCTCCAGATCACAGCTGGCCGCCAGCAAGGAAAAAGGAATCATTCAGGTGGAGGGGGAGCAGGTGGAAGTGGATTTCACCCAGATGGCGCTTCCTTTTGAGGTCCCGGATGACGAGGAAGAAGAATGATTGTAGTTAACTGCTGCACAGAACTTCTGGTAGCACTGATTCTGAGCATTATCGCGATAGGATCCTTCGATCGCAGCAGAAAAAACAGGAAAGGCATCAAATATTTTCCTTCGGTGGTCATTTGCACCTTTCTGCTGAACGCCTCCATGGGATTCTTTCATCTCGGATACATAAAAGGATGGGACGATCCGATCCGCAGGATACTGGGGCCGGTTGGTATCGTGAGTTACTACCTTGTGTTATTTTTCTTTTCCAAATACATAAATTATTATGTGTTTGAGCGAGGAAAATGGGAAAGGACACTCGGTATCGTATCAGGTGTTATTTGTGCCGTATCGGCGATTGCCTGGCTGTATTATCTGGTGGTCCGGCTTCCGGTTTTCGAAGACCGCTTCCAGATGCATTTCACCGGCTTCTACTTTCTGGGGCAGGCGGGAGGCGTACTGGTCCTGATCGGGTGCTTTTGCGTCTGTGTGGCGTATTATGTAAGGACGCGCGGCAAGGAAGCGTTCGTTCTGATGCTGTTTATGTATTTTCCGGCGATTGCGTTTGTGATACGCTGTTTTTTCCCCACGGTCACCCTGCTTTATCAGGCCATGGGCGTGTCGGTGGTGGTGATCTTTGTGTTCATCCAGAGCCAGAGCGCCAGACGGCTTGCCATGCAGGACCGGGACCTGTTCGAGAAGAACCAGCAGATCATAATCAGTCAGTTGAAACCACATTTTCTTTACAATGTGCTGAATTCGATATATTATCTGTGCGAGAAAAGTCCCGATGATGCCCAGCAGGCGATTGCGGAATTTTCGGAATACCTGCGGGGAAACCTCGATTCCATCGAGTCCGGACGCATGGTGACGGCGCAGAAGGAGCTGGAGCATCTGGAGCACTATCTGCATCTGGAGAAAATGCGCTTCGGTGAGGATCTGAAGATCGCGTACGATATCCGCACGACGGATTTCATGATTCCGCCCCTTACCATTCAGCCGCTTGCGGAAAATGCGATCAAGCACGGAATCACCAGAAAGCTCGGAGGCGGGACGCTCCTTATCCGCACGGAGCGATCACCGGAGGGCGTCCGGATCGTAGTGAAGGATGACGGGCTCGGCTTTGATCCCGACCGGATGCCGGAGGATGGAAAGACACATATGGGGATCGAAAATGTCCGTTCCAGACTGAAGATGGCCTGTGGCGGAACTCTGCAGATCCGAAGCAGAGAGGGGGAGGGAACGGAAGTGACCATCCTCCTGAAGAATCAATGACACAGGAGAAGCTTGAAATGAAGACCGATCGATTAAAGCCGATGCTTTTCAGCAATCTGAAACAGTATTCGGCAGCACAGTTTGCGAAGGATGCCGTGGCGGGTGTCATCGTTGCCATCATTGCCCTGCCGCTTTCCATCGCGCTTGCCCTCGCGTCCGGCGTCGGGCCGGAGCAGGGACTTTATACGGCGATTGTAGCCGGATTTCTGATTTCTTTCCTGGGCGGAAGCCGGGTTCAGATCGCGGGACCCACCGCCGCATTTGCAACGATTGTGGCTGGAATCGTGGCGAAAAACGGAATGGGTGGTCTGGCACTTGCCACCATTCTGGCAGGTATCATCCTGATTGTGATGGGACTGCTCCGACTCGGGAGTCTGATCAAATACATCCCCTATACCATCACGACCGGTTTTACAGCCGGTATTGCCGTCACCATCGTGATCGGGCAGCTGAAGGATTTCCTTGGGCTGACATACCCTCAGGGAACGAAGACCATAGAGACCATGGAAAAAATCCGCGCCGTGGCCGCCAATATCGGCACATTTAATCCGTATGCGCTTCTGGTGGGATTATTAAGCCTCTTGATCCTGATCTTCTGGCCCAAGGTCAGCAAGATGATTCCGGGATCTCTGATCGCGGTGCTCTTCGGGATCCTGCTGGTGAAGCTGACGGGCATGCCGGTAAATACGATCGGGGATCTCTATACGATCACGCCCGGATTGCCCAGATTTACCCTTCCCGATTTTTCCATGCTGCGCACGGTGATCCCCGACGCGTTTACGATTGCGGTCCTGGCGGCGATCGAGTCGCTCTTAAGCTGCGTGGTGGCCGACGGCATGATCGGTTCGCACCACAGATCCAGCATGGAACTGATCGCGCAGGGCGCAGGTAACATCGGATCCGCGCTCCTGGGAGGGATTCCTGCGACCGGAGCCATCGCGCGGACGGCCGCAAATGTGAAAAACGGCGGCAGAACCCCTGTGGCGGGCATGGTCCATGCCGTGGTGCTTTTGCTGGTGCTGCTGGTTCTGATGCCCTATGCGGCACTCATTCCCATGCCGACCATCGCCGCGATCCTCTTTATCGTGGCTTACAATATGTGCCAGGCAAAAGCCTTTATTCACCTCTGTAAGACAGCGCCCAAAAGCGATATACTGGTGCTGGTGCTTACCTTTGTGCTCACCGTGGTCTTTGATCTGGTCGTGGCGATCGAGGTGGGCATGATCCTCGCCGGACTCCTGTTCATGCGGCGCATGAGCGAAGAATCAGAGATCCGCGGCTGGGAGTATCCGGAGGAGGAATCGGATCCGGATGCGATCGGCCTGAAGATTGTACCGAAAGATGTGCGTGTGTACGAGATCACGGGACCGATGTTCTTCGGTATGACCGGACTGGTGTCCCAGATCGTGCTGAAGGATTTTACGAAGTATCTGATTTTGCGTATGCGCGGCGTACCGGCGCTGGATGCATCGGCCATGAAGGCGCTGGAGGAACTGCAGGAGAGGTGTGCGAAGAACCATGTGACACTTATCTTGTCCCATGTGAACGAACAGCCTCGAAAGACAATGGAAAAGGCCGGTTTTGTCGAGAAGGTGGGTGCCGATAACTTCTGCGAACATATCGATGCTGCACTGGCACGTGCCCGCGAGCTTAGCGGAAAGGAACAGCCGAAATGAAGAACATGAGGGAACTTTTGATGTATGCGCGCAATGAGGATTGCTCCGACATCCATATCACGGCGGGCATGCAGGTGGCGGTACGCCGGTATAAGGAGCTTTACTACCTGGACGATACCCCGACCATCACAGAGGCGGAGGATATGATCTTTTCGCTGGTGGAGCGGTCCGAGGACCGGGAGGAGATCCTTGCGGGGATCGATGTGGATCTCGGTGTACTCATGGAGGACTGCGGAAGACTCCGTGTCAATGTCTACCACCAGAGAAATAATCTGGCGGCATCCATCCGTTTGCTGCAGCAGGATGTGCCGGCACTGGATTCGCTGGGACTGCCCGGCGTCATCAAGGAGATGGCGGAGCTGCCCCGCGGTATGGTGCTGATCACCGGCCCCACGGGAAGCGGCAAGACGACGACGCTGGCTTCGATGCTGGAGTACCTGAATACCAACTATGCCAAGCATATCATGACCTTTGAGGATCCGATCGAGTACATCCTCAACCACAAGAAGTCGCTGATCCATCAGCGTGAGGTGGGACGTGATGTGACTGATTTTTCCACGGCCCTCAGGTCCTGTCTGCGCGAGGATCCGGACATCATCCTGGTGGGAGAGATCCGCGACTATGAGACTCTGCAGGCGGCTCTGAGCGCTGCCGAGACGGGGCATCTGGTCCTGTCCACGCTGCATACGGCTTCGGCCTCGCAGACGATCGAGCGCCTGATCGATTCCTGCCCGTCGAATGTGCAGAATCAGGTGCGGCTGCAGCTGGCCAGTATGTTGAAGGGTGTCTTTTCCCAGGTCCTGGTCCCCAGGGCGGACGGCAAGGGCATGGTGGTGGCGACGGAGAGCCTGATCTCCACGCCTGCGGTGAGCTCGATGATCCGTGACAATAAGGTTCACATGATCGACAGCGCGATCCAGACGGGCGGCAAAAACGGCATGCACACGCTGAATGCGGATCTGATCCGTCTGGTCAGAGAGAAAAAGATCACCAGAGATGTTGCGCTCAAGGCAGCCGTCAATCCCGGTGAAATGTTTAAGGAAACCTGATTTAAGGAGGAAAAATGAGTATCAGAATCGGACTTTTGGGCTATGGAAATCTCTCCAGAGGTGTGGAGAGTGCGATCCGCCAGAATGCGGATCTGGAGCTGGTGGCCGTCTTCACCAGAAGAGATCCTTCCGGTGTCCGGATCCAAACCCCCGGTGTGGGCGTGTATGGAACGGATGAAATTGAGAAATGGACGGACAAGATCGATGTTCTGGTGCTGGGCGGCGGCAGTGCGACGGATCTGCCCGAACAGACGCCGAAATACGTGAAGCTTTTCAATGTGGTAGACAGCTTTGACACCCACGCAAAAATCCCTTCCCATTTCGCGAATGTGGATTCGGCGGCAAAGGAGAGCGGCCATGTCGGCATCATCTCCGTGGGCTGGGATCCGGGCATGTTTTCCCTGTTGCGCATGGTTTCGACTGCAGTGCTTCCCGAGGGAAAGAATTATACCTTCTGGGGCAAGGGCGTCAGCCAGGGACATTCCGATGCCATCCGCCGGATTCCGGGCGTCTTGGATGCGCGGCAGTATACCGTGCCGGTGGAGGAGTCCGTCGAGAAGGTGCGCAGCGGAGCAAATCCGGAACTGACCATTCGCCAGCAGCATACCAGAGAGTGCTTCGTCGTGGCGGCAGAGGATGCGGACAAGGCAGCCATCGAGAAGCAGATCAAGGAGATGCCGAATTATTTCGCAGACTATGACACCACGGTGCATTTCATCTCGCAGGAGGAGCTGAACGCGAACCACAAGGGGCTTCCGCACGGCGGATTTGTCCTTCGCAGCGGCGTGACCGGTCTCGAGAAGGAACACAAGCATATCATCGAATACAGCCTGAAGCTCGATTCGAATCCGGAATTTACCGGATCCGTGATCGCGGCTTACGCGCGGGCGGCCTATCGCCTGCAGAAGGAAGGGCAGACCGGGTGCAAGACGGTTTTTGATGTGGCGCCGGTCTATCTGTCCGCTGAGAGTCCCGAGGAGCTGCGGGCACATCTGCTCTGATCGACTTTGCAAGGAACAGAACGAAGGATGGATGAGGAACTGGAACAATTGAAAAAACGCCTGCTGGAACTGTCCGAAAAGGCATGGAGTAGCGGGCGTTATTTTTATACGGATTTTCTTAGCGAGGCCGAGCAGAGCGCTTTCCATATGCTGGAGGCAAAATACAGCCCCGCGGGATATGCCCTGTACGGCGGCTATGAGGGGGCGGATCGCTGCATGGCCCGCTTTGGCAGCCTTGAGGCGCTGGGCTACGAGGAAGCCTATCCCATCGCCTGCATCCGGATCTACCCCGCGGCGCCGAAATATGCGGAGGCGCTGACGCACCGGGATTTTCTCGGGGCGCTGATGCATCTGGGTATTGAGCGGGATATGCTCGGGGACCTGCTGGTGCAGGATGCGGAGTGTTTCCTTTTCTGCAGGGATCGCATGGCGGATTTTCTGCTGGAAAATGTGGCACAGGTCCGGCACACGCAGATGCGCTGCGAGCGCGCAGAAGGCCTTCCGGAGGCGCTTCGCCCGAAACGGCAGGAGATTTCGATTCAGGTGGCCTCGGAGCGAATGGACGCGATCGCGGCCGAGCTTTGCAGGCTTTCCCGATCGGCGGCGGCCGCCCTGTTCTCCGCGCAGAAGGTCTATGTGAACGGCCTGGTGTGTGAGAATCCCAGCATGCATCCGAAGGAGGGCGATACCATTTCGCTGCGGGGCTTCGGCAAATACCGGTATCTGGGCGAGAACGGCAGATCGCGCAAAGGGCGCCTGTATCTGAACCTGGAAAAATATGTATAAGCGGCGCATTTTCAGACTTGCGCGCAGAGAGCCTTTTTCCCGAAATCTCTAAATTTCAGGGTAAAAAAGGCTCTTTTTTTGGATTTTTCGGGGAAGCGTCCTCTTTTATAATATTTCCAGACCGGCCGGAGCGGCCGGGATGGGGCGCATGGAACGCCGTGCGCATAGAGGAGGACAGTGTGAAAAGGAAAGTGATGGCGATACTTTTGAGCATGGGACTGATCGCAGGACTTCTGACCGGCTGCGCAAGCGGCGCGGATACGGGGGATGCGGCGGCGCAGAATGCTTCCGGGGCAGCGGATACGTCCGGAGCGGGAACGGCCTCTGCGGAGCAGCCGGCGTCTGAGGAAACGGCCGGATCGGATGCGGTACCGTCCGGGACCGGGGAAAATGTGGCCGCTGCGGGGGAAGAAGCACAGCTGCCGGATGACGGAACCCTGAGCGCCTACGAGCTGGGCCGGATCCTGGGAAACGGCATCAATCTGGGCAATACCATGGAAGCTTACGGGCACAAGGACGGAACCGACCGGCCGGTGTCCTATTATGAGACGCTCTGGGGCCAGCCGGTTACGACGCAGGAGATGATCAGCTTCTACAAGTCCGAAGGCTTTGATACCCTGCGGATCCCCGTGGCATGGACCAACATGATGGATTTTGAGAGCGGGGATTATACCATCGCAGAGGATTATCTGGCGCGTGTGAAGGAGATCGTGGACTATGCCTATGCGGCCGATATGTACGTGATCGTCAACGATCACTGGGACGGCGGCTGGTGGGGACTGTTCGGATCTGCCGATGAGCATAAGCGCGCGGCCGCGATGGAGCAGTATATCTCCATGTGGACGCAGATCGCGGAGTATTTCCGGGACTATGATGATCATCTGATCTTTGAAGGAGCCAATGAGGAGATCGGGGATCGGCTCAATGACATCGATGCCGACTTCAATCCGGACGGAGCGGTCCTGAGCAAGGAAGAGTGCTATGCGAAGGCCAACGAGATCAATCAGACCTTTGTGGATGTGGTGCGCGGGACCGGCGGAAACAATGCGACCCGCTACCTCCTGATCCCCGGCTACGGGACGGATATCACGCAGACGCTGGACAGTCGCTGGCATATGCCGACGGACAGCGCGAAGGACCGGCTCTTCTTGTCCGTGCACTATTACACGCCCTGGAGCTATTGCGGCAGCGGCGGGGAGAGCACCTGGGGCACGCAGAAGGATTATCAGGAGATGAACCGGCTTCTGGAGGAGCTGAGCACCTATACGGAGCAGGGCTACGGAGTCATTCTCGGAGAATGCGGCGTACTGCCCACCTCCAGCGTCACCGCAAAGCCCAACTCCGTTCTCTGGTATGAGAATTTCTTTGCAAACTGCGACCTGTACAATTATGTGCCGGTGCTCTGGGATACTGGCGGAGCCATCGATAAGCGCACACTGACCTGGTACGACGAGGAGGTGCGCGAATGCTTCCATGAAGCCAGCCTTGCCTCCGATGCGGGCAAGACGCAGGAGGAGATCGAGGCGGAGGCGAAAAAGACCATGGAAGATGCTCTGGCCGCCGCGCCTGAGACCTTCCGGACGGATGCGCTCCTCTCCGGAGACGGGATCGCCGTCGCCTGGATCATGTGGGATTCCCAGGACTGGAACACGGTCTACAGCGTGGGGGATACTTACAACCCGGATTCCGTCACGGCGGGCGTAGTTGCGACGGATGTGCAGATCACCGGGGAGGGAACCTACACCGTAGCTCTCGATTTTACGGGGACGGACCTGGGCTATTGCACCAGCACCGCCTTTTCCGCCATCGGCATTTCCAACGGTGAGGTGATGTTCCCGGGCTATATCATCAACATTAAGAGCCTTCTCATCAACGGGGAGGAGTATAAGCTCAAAGGGCGCAATTACACCGCATCCGATGACGGTCTGTGCACGCGGTCCAATCTGTACAACGGATGGGTGAACAAGCTTCCGGACGATGCCCGCGCGCCGGGCGGAACACTGGTGGGCTGCACGCCCTGTGTACTGGATCCGCAGGATCTCGGGGACATCGAGACCCTGGAGATCACCTTTACCTACCTGCCGGGTGAGGAAGGGATCTCGACCTTTGACGCCAATTCCAAGAACTGATTTTCACGAAAAACGGGATAAGTAACAGGAAAAAGTATTTCGTGAAAACCGGAAAAGCGACAGGAAAAAAGTATTTCGCGAAAACCGGAAAAGACGATAGGGAAATGAAGTTGCGCGAAAACCGTAAAAACGATGAGAAAGTGAAGTTCCGCGTGGGATAGAATCCCGATCTATGATAAAATGGGGAGGTGCAGGCCTCCCCGTTTTTTTGTGCGGAGCATCGCAGGGCGGGGCAGACCAAGACCGAGGGCAGACCCAAAGCAAGGGCAGACCCAAAGCAAGGGCAGACCAAAACCAAGGGGGAACATATGGGAAACTGGGCGGAAGAATGCGAAGCAAAAATCCTGGCAAAAATGCCGGCCGTAGCGGAGCGCAGCAGAGGAATAATCCCTTACAGCGCGCAGAACGGGCGATTCGATGACATGTCGAAGGATCGGATCGGCTGGTGGACGAACGGATTCTGGGGCGGACTGATGTGGCAGCTCTACGCCGCGGATCCGCGCGAGGTATACAGGGAAAACGCGATCCGGACCGAGAAGGAGATGGACCGCTGCTTTCTGGACTATCGCAGCATGGATCATGACAGCGGATTTCGCTGGCTTCCGACCTCGCTGGCGCACCTTCGGGTGGAGGACAGCCCGGAATCGTACAATCGTCTGCGTCTGGCGGCGGATAATCTGGCGGGGCGTTTTAATCCGATCGGGAATTACATCCGCGCCTGGAACGACTGGGACGAGAGCAAAAACGGGGGCTGGGCGATCATTGACTGTATGATGAATCTGCCGCTTCTGTACTGGGCCGGCAAGACCATCGAGGATCCCCGGTATACGGAGATCGCGCTTCGCCATGCGCGCACGGCGGCGCAGCATTTTGTTCGTGAGGACGGGAGCGTCTGCCATATCGTGGAATTTAATCCCGCAACGGGAGCGTTTGTCAAAAGTCTCGGCGGGCAGGGGCTGGGAGAAGGCTCTTCCTGGACGCGCGGACAGGCCTGGGGACTCTACGGCTTTACCCTGAGCTACCGTCACACGAAAAAGGAAGAATTCCTGGATACGGCACGGAAGATCGCGGATGCCTTCCTGCGCAGGATTCCGGCGAGCGGACTGATCCCAGTGGACTTTGACCAGCCTCTGGACTGCGGCTGGGAGGACTCCACGGCGTCGGCCATCGCAGCTTGCGGATTTTTGGAATTAAGTAAATATGTAAACAATAATACATATCAGGAGGCTGGCGAGCGGCTCCTCCGCACGCTGGCCGAAAAACGCTGCAATTTCGATCCGGAGACGGATGAACTGTTGGAAAAATGCACTGCGGCGTACCACGATGAAAAGCATGAATTCCCGATCATCTACGGAGATTATTTCTTTGTGGAAGGAATCCGGCGTTTGACCGGGAAGGGCATTTTTATCTGGGGCTAAGGGGAAAAGAGATCGCGATACGAAAGCGAGGGGGAAAAATGGCATTTCAGGCAAAAACTCTGGATTTTAACCGCAGCCCCTACACGGGCTTTGTGCGTCAGACCTGGATCGAAGCGGGAGAGTATCTGCTCGAGGGCGCTTTTTCGAATATCCGGACACCGGAGGATCCGATGATCGTACCGAGGACCGAGATCAGCGTGACCTACCCGCATCTCGGCGCGCCGGAGAATCAGCTCGAGCGGGAGCGTCGTGCGGAGCGTTTTGAGGGGCTGACCAGGACCTTTTTCATCGCGGCACCGCTGATCAAGGACCGGCCGGGGCTGACGGTTCACGGGCTTAACCTGCGGGAATACTACAAAAATCATATCCTGCGTTCCTGCACGCCGAAGGATCCGCTCTATGTGGGCGATTACCGGACGCTGCAGCGTCTGACCGGACAGGAGAAAAATGCGCACGCATGCTTTCAGCAGACGGTGGAGACCTGCGCGCTGGTCATCGGTCTGTGGATCACCGAAGAGCAGATCTGGAGCACCTACACGAAAAAGGAGAAGGGCATTATCGCCGATTTTCTCAGTGATTATGCGCATTCTTACACCGTGCCGCAGAACTGGCGTCTGTTCAACATGCTGGATCTGGCCTTTCTCCACCAGCATGGGTACCGGATTGACCGCAATATCATGCGGGATCACGCGATGTCCATCCTGAACTATTATGCCGGGAACGGCTGGTACCGTGACGGGATGGGGTTTGACTATTATTCCTGCTGGGCCTTTCAGTTTTACGGGCCGCTCTGGTGCGACTGGTACGGCTACGCCGAGGAGCCGGAGCTGGCGGAAGCTTTTGAAAAGCGTTCCAACGAGCTCATGAAGACCTATGACCGCTTTTTTGACGAGAAGGGGCATGTCAATATGTGGGGGCGGAGCAGTATCTACCGCTGCGCCGCAACCAGCGCCTTCGACGGCAATTTCTTCCTGAAAAACAGCACGGCGGATCCCGGACTGGCTCGCAGGATCAGTTCCGGGGCGCTGCTGCAGTTCCTCGGCCGGGAGGACTTCCTGGTCGGCGGCGTGCCATCGCTGGGATGGTACCGGCAGTTTTCCCCGCTCGTGCAGGGATATTCCTGCGCCGAGTCCCCGTACTGGCTCGGGAAGGCGTTCCTGTGCCTGCATTTGCCCGCAGACCACCCCTTCTGGACCGCGCGGGAAAATAATGGTGTGTGGAGCAAAATGCACGCAGGAGAGGTCACAGAGACGCTTCTGGGCGGTCCCGGGATGTGCATCTCAAATCACGCGTCCAACGGGGCGACGATCTTGCGCACTTCCAAAGTGGAGAAGGGCGTCGGAGATCTCCACGGAATGTGGAATTACAGCAAGCTCTGCTACCACACGGCCTACCCCTGGGAGGCGACGCCGCAGTTCGATCCGGCCGGCCGTTCCATCGCCGTCGGTCAGCTGCAGTCCCAGCAGTATACGGTTTATGAGACGGATACCAAATCGCTGAAGCATGCCAATGTAACCTTCTATAGCGGGCAGAAAAACGGGGTCTTCTACCGCAGACAGTATTTTGACTATGATCCCGGGACGGAAAACTGCTGGCTCTACGGGATCAATCTGGCGGATTTTCCGGTGCCTTATGGACTGCTGCGTGTGGACCGGCACCGTATTTTCCGGCGTCCGGTGGAATTTACCCTCGGGTCCTACGGCTTCCCGGATCCGATGGAAGACACCAGGGTGCAGCATTTCTCCCAGGGCAGCTACAACGAGAATCTGCGGGCCCAGTGCATCGTTCTGAAAGGCCACGACGCCGAGGGCAGGGAAAAGCAGATGGCGATGACCGTCTACGGCGGCTGGCAGGAGCTGGATCTGGTAAAAAGCGAGGAGACCAATCCGGACAGCGCGCACTCGATCGTGCTCTATGCACATACGGCCCTGGAGCATGAATATGACAGCCGGGAGCCGTACCTGTTTATCTCCCAGGTTCTCACCCGGGAGGACCATGAGGACTTCACCCAGGAGGAACTTTTCCCGATCCGCGAGCTTGTTCTGGCGGATTCGGCAGGAACGGGAGGATTCGGCCCAATCGTGCTGAAAATGCAGGATGGGACGGAAAAGACGGTCGATTTCGACCAGATGGAAGGAAAGCTCATGCTGTAGAAAGCGTGAATATCCGGATAAATAGCTGTATTTGAACTGTTGACAAAAAGGCCCCTGCACCGATCTGGTGCAGGGGCCTTTTACCGGAAGGGGATGCTCCGGGATCGCAAACGCCTTATCCCTCAATGGCAATGTACTTATTCTGCTCGACCTGCTCTTGCTCCTTTTTCGGGATGGTAAGGGTCAGGATGCCATCGTGGAAGGATGCCTGAATGTCTTCCTGGGTGATACCGTCGCCGACATAGAAGGAACGGCTGCAGGCCCCTTCATAGCGCTCCTTGCGCAGGTACTTCTCGTTCTTCTTCTCCTTGGGATCATTCTCATAGCTCTTCGAAGCGGAAATGGTCAGATAACCGTTTTCCAGCGAGCACTGCAGATCCTCCTTATGGAAGCCGGGCAGATCGATCGCCAGTTCATAGCCGGTCTCGGTCTCCTTGACATCCGTCTTCATGATCTGGTCGGAGTGTCTGCCGTAGAGCTTCTTCTCCGCATTGCGCATGGATCTGTCATTGAAAGGAAATCCGTCAAACCAGTCATCAAAAAGATCATCGCCGTAGATACTCGGGAACATCATCATAATATTACCTCCTTCGAAGGGAACACTAATTGAGGTTTCACACTCGACCTCTGTTCCTTTCCTTTGTTCTATCTGTGTTATAGCACGCATTGTTAGCACTGTCAACAGGTGAGTGCTAATTTAATTCTAAACAATTTCTAAACACAGGAAACTTCCGGACGCGGCAGGACAAGACATGATGATTTTTCGACAAATCTTAATTGGAAGGCGCTGGCGGCTATTATGTATAATCATGTATAATACAAGGGTAGGGGGAACTCGGCGAATCAAGACTGTGCTTCGCGGGATTTTCATTTTGCTCGCATAAGGAGGTATTCTATGGGAACGATGGATGTAAAGGGTACGGGGAAACTTGGGTTTGGTCTGATGCGTCTTCCGCGGATCGGGGATACGATCGATGTCGAGCAGACGGGTCGCATGGCGGACGCATTTCTGGAGGCCGGCCTGACCTATTTTGATACGGCTTACGTGTATGGCGGTTCCGAGGAGGCGACGAAGAAGGCCCTCGTGCAGCGCCATCCGAGAGAGAGCTACACGCTGGCATCCAAGCTGCACGCCGGTTCACAGCCGACGGCGGAGCTGGCCAGAAAGGAGCTGGATACCTCACTGGAGCGTCTCGGGACCGACTATCTGGATTATTATCTGCTGCATGCGCTGGATTCCGGCAATTATAAGCGCTATGAGGAGTTCGGACTCTGGGATTTCGTGAAGGAGGAGAAGGCGAAGGGACGCATCCGCCACTACGGATTTTCCTTCCATTCCACGCCGGAGCTGCTGGACAAGATCCTGACCGCGCATCCCGATGCCGAGTTTGTACAGCTGCAGATCAATTATGCGGACTGGGAAAACCCCGATGTCCAGTCGAGAGCCTGCTACGAGGTGGCGAGAAAGCACGGCAAGCCCATCGTGGTCATGGAACCTGTGAAGGGTGGTGCGCTGGCGAATCCGCCCGAGGCCGTGAAGAAGATTTTTGACGCGGTGCACCCGGATATGTCCTATGCATCCTGGGCGATCCGTTTTGTGGCTTCTCTGGACGGCATCCTGACCGTTCTGTCCGGCATGTCCAACATCGAGCAGATGGAGAACAATCTGTCCTACATGAAGGATTTCAAGCCGCTGGATGAGAAGGAGATGGAGGCGATCCATCAGGCGATGGAGGTCTTCCACAAGATCAAGGCCATCCCCTGCACAGCCTGTCATTACTGCACGGACGGGTGCCCTATGAACATTCCGATCCCCGAGATTTTTGCCGCGATGAATCTGCGCCTGCGCGACGGTGCGCTTGAGAAGGCCCAGCAGGCCTACAACGAGGCGACGGAAGGCCGCGGGAGAGCATCCGAGTGTATCGGCTGCGGCCAGTGCCAGAGCATGTGCCCGCAGCATCTGGAGATCATTTCGCTTCTGCAGGAGTGCGCGGAGGTTTTCGAAGCATAACGTCCCGCCCTGTGCGAAAGCGCGGAAAAAGAAGAAATTAAGAACCTGCATGATTTGGCAAACCAAAACCGGGAAGCAAGGACGGCCCTTGCTTCCCTTCTTGTTTTTGTGGCAAAATGAAGAGGGAAGGAGCTTATCGTATGAAGAAAGTAGTGCGTATTCTGGTGGCGACGGTCCTTGTGCTCCTTGCGGTGGTGGCCGGGATCCTGGTCATACTCCGGGTTCGGACGAAGCAGATCCTGACGGATTATTCCGGGATCTATGAGATGGAGGCGTATCGGGAGCCGGTCTATGTGGAGGGGGTGGATGTCATCACCCAGCATGTATCCTGCGGTTACGCCTGCATCCAGATGTTTTCCGCCTGGGAGGGAGGGGACATTACGGAGGATTCTCTTTTAGAAGAGTATGGGAAGGTAGTGACTTCCACCGGCCCGGGGTTTGCGGCGGAGATGAACCGGCGCTTTCCGGACCATGTCACCACCATGCACAAGTACCTGACACATACGGAGCTGATCGACCTGGCCTATCGGAATCTGGCTTCGGGGATCCCCGTGCCCTTCGAGTGGGCCGCCAAATATGGCGACGACTGGACCCTGCACTATTCCCTCCTCATCGGTATGGACATACCCGGCGACAGGATCACCGTGGCCAACCCTTACGGCTATCTGGAGGAGATCACGGTGGAGGAGTTCCTCAGCCGCACCAGCTTTGAAGCCTATGAGAAGATGCCGCTGTTTTTTAAGCTGGCCTTCGGCATCGGATTATTTGAAAAAAATACGATCTTTACGGTCCAATAGACGACCCGGATGGGGTGGATAATCTCCGCGGGATATGTTAGTATATGCGTACCCGCTTTTTTTGTAAGCGGGGAAGGGGTACCTTTGGAAGCGCTATTGCGGCACACCGGGCAGGAGGGACCGATATGGAATTGTGGGATCTGTACGACGCGGAAGGAAGACCCACCGGGGTGACCTGGGAACGGGACTCCGGGAGAGATTTTCCGGAAGGGATGTATCACATCGTCTGTGATATCCTCGTGAAACATACCGATGGGGATTATCTGCTGATGCAGCGGGATCTGAACAAGCAGCCGTATCCCGGTTACTTCGAGGCCAGCGCCGGCGGAAGCGCCCTGAAGGGGGAGGATCCGCTGACCTGCGCGAAACGCGAGCTTCTGGAGGAGACCGGGATCGTATCGGATTCCTTCGAGCTGATCAGCCGGACGCGGAGCGAAAAGAGCAGGTGCATTTTCTTCTCGTATCTCACGGTGGTGGACTGTGACAAGACTTCCGTCACTTTGCAGGAGGGGGAGACCATCTCCTACAAATGGGTGGACCGGGAGGGACTTCTGGAGTACATCGCATCCGAGCAGTCCATCAAGTCGCACAACAGCAGATATGCGTCCTATTTTGAGACACTTTGATTGCGCTAAAAATCTCCTGAAAGGAAAGCAGAATTTCAGGAGATTTTTCTTGACATAAACGCTTGTATAAAATATAATTTAACAAAACAAAAAGATGGAGGCATTTTGCCGTGGAACAGGAATTTGATATTCAGGAATATATGACAAAAGGGGTTCAGACCGTGGTAACCGATGCGGTGCGCGCCACGCTGAAGAATCCGAAGGAAGCGGCCTTCATGGCCGGATTTGCGCTCGCGACCCAGAAGGCCTCCAAAAAGAGGAAGGCGGCCAAGGCGCAGGGAGAGCACATTCCTCCTTTCCTGATCGCCAGCATCACCAGCAGCTGTAACCTGCACTGCGCGGGATGCTATTCGCGTGCAAATCACGCCTGTTATGATGAGGACCCTGCGGCGCAGGAACCCGCACATCCTCAGGAAAAGCAACTTTCCGATGAGGAGTGGGACGCGATCTTTTCCGAGGCGGAGGAGCTTGGCATCAGCTTTATCCTGCTGGCCGGCGGGGAACCGACGCTCCGTTACGATGTCGTAAAGAAGGCGACCGGACACCCGAGCATTCTGTTCCCGCTTTTTACCAACGGGACCATGTTCGGCGATAAATATCTGGATCTGCTGGACAAGCACCGCAATCTGATCCCGATCTTCAGTCTGGAGGGGATCGGAGAAGCGACGGACGAGCGAAGAGGCGCGGGCGTGTACGAAAAGGTCCTCGATGCGATGGGCAGGATGCAGGAACGCGGTCTGATCTTCGGCACCTCCGTCACGGTGACGACGGAAAACATGAAGGAAGTCTACTCCGCGCAGTTCCTGGAGAATCTGGCGGGCCTGGGCTGCAAGGCGGTGATCTATGTGGAGTTTGTGCCCGTGACCGAGGAAAGCTCCCATCTGGCGCCCGGAGAGGCAGAGCGCGAGTATATGGCCGGGGAGATCCGGCGTCTGCGCGGCGAGATGCCCGAGATGGTCTTTATCTCTTTTCCCGGAGACGAGAAGAGCAGCGGCGGCTGTGTGGCGGCCGGACGCGGATTTTTCCACATCAATGCGCACGGCGGAGCGGAGCCCTGCCCGTTCTCTCCTTATTCCGATATCAATGTGCGCGACACCTCGCTGAAGGACGCGATGCACTCACGTCTCTTTCAGACGCTGCGGGAGGACGGGTCGCTGATCGATGACCACGCCGGCGGCTGCACGCTCTACCAGAACCGGGAGCATGTCGAGGCGCTTTTGCAGGGCGCACGGGGGTAAGACGGCGTGCAGGGGCTACCGGAGGATGAGCTCGATCTCGCCCCGGGCCTGCTTTCCTTTTACCTGAATGATGTAGTGGCCGGATTCCCGGATCGTGATCTCATTATCGCTGGACAGATAGAAATCTCCGAAGAAAATGGGATCCTCGCCGGTTTCGGCAATGCTCAGATAGACATAGCCATGTTCCAGAGTCTTGATATTCAGGGCGACCGCATCGCCTTCCGTCAGGTCATATTCCCTTTCGATGACGGAATTGAGGCGCGTTGCCTCCAAACGGAAGCCATCGGCGGATTCCTTCAGTTCGTAGACGGAGTGGTAGGAGAGCCAGAAGGAGGTGCCGATCACGGCGATCATAGCGACGATCAGAGCAAAGACGCCGGCATATTTTAACCGCGTTTTTATGCTGTCGCCGGTGGCCAGCCGTTCAAACCCGTAGAAACGGACTGCGGTCACGGTAAAAAAGGTGAGATAGACGGCTGCCAGGATCAGGAACACAATGGACAGAACGCGCTGCAGCGTATACCCACCGTCATATCCCAGCGTGTGCAGGAGCAGCTGCGGAAGGAGCGTCAGCACGAACAGCAGGATCAGAGGGACGATCTTTTTCCGGAAGACGCGTCGCATCATCTCCAGCCGCGATTCGTCGTCGCAGAAGATCTCCTCCCGCTCTTCCCCCACGTTTCCGGCCTTGCAAAAATAGCTGTAGCCGAGGAAATTGCAGATATAGTCCCATCCGCAGTCAGCGAACATCCGGACATATTTGTCCTTGTCCTGGGTTCCCTCCGGGTTGTAATCCAGCCGGTAGGAGACCTGCGCCGGCTCACACTTCACAAAATGATACAGTCCGGGAAAGGTGGCGTGTGTAAAGCGCCACCCTTTTTCATGCATGTCGCTTAAGTAAGCCTCCTCCTGCCGGTATTGCGGGATGGTAAAATATTT